>Ga0066856_10000022_pt1 | contig 47551 bp, 37 predicted proteins | sample ETNtaG_5_FD_65605 | JGI IMG/M metagenome (GOLD analysis project Ga0066856, IMG submission 65605) | Marine microbial and viral communities from oxygen minimum zone, Eastern Pacific Ocean - ETNP201406SV205 | ecosystem: Environmental > Aquatic > Marine > Oceanic | place: Pacific Ocean: Eastern...
AAAAAAAGTTTTAGGCAGCCCATTAGCAATTCGTGAAACCTTTGTTGGCTTCCAGAAATATCTTTATAATAAAGCAATTGCCTAAGATTTTTTTTATTTTAGTTGATATTTAAAAAACAAACAAATGAAAAAATATATTTTAATATTATCTGCAATGTCTTTGATTGTTTCTTGTTCGCAATTAGCTTCAACCACATCCAATGGTTTTGGACCCAGAGATTTTCCTATCACAATGGGTAGTCAGAGCTCCGTTGATGTTGTAATTGCAATGGATAAATTATGGAAAGAGGGTGACTTTGATGGTATGCGTGAGCATATAAGTGATTCTGCACAATTCGTCTGGGAGGATGGAAGAATACATACCCGTGAGGAATTTATCAATTCCCTTAAATCAGATTCATTAATGTATTCTTGGACATTTGATTGGGCTTTTTCAGTCAAAGACGATAATTCAGAAGAAACAAATGAATGGGTGAATGCTGGGTTTAATGGGATCGCAACTACAAAAAGCGGTGATACATTAGAGCGTGCACATTACAATGAATGGTACCGAATTAACAAAGACGATAAAATATCATTTTGGTATAACACCAAGGCAAATCGATAAACTTGGTCACAGCTAAACTAAATATATAAGCCTCGTGTAAGCTACGAGGTTTATTGGTTTAAACCATAGGCATATCTTCCTCTTTCAGTTCTGCCACTTCTAATCCTCTTAAATACGTTAGCGATATATTTTTTGTTTAAAATCAGTAATGGTCAATACTAATCCAACTATTGAAACTAAAAGTGCTAAAACAAATAATGGCAACTTAGTTTCAATATCCGCTGAATTTAATCCATTAGGTTCTGAACTTACAAAAAGAGCCATATAGGTTACTCCTGCTGAGAAAGACCAACCTAATAATAGCATTAAAGTTTGTAGCTGTTGTTTAAACACAAACACAGCGGATAATAAAATTAGGGCAATCAAGTAATCAACAATCCACAGCGGAGCATATTGCCAATCATCCCAATAGGTGTTTAATATTGTTTCTACTAAAATTAGAATGATTGAGTATAATGTTGCAAGTACTAAATTTATATTTTTGACCACAGATAATAATTTAAATACTAATATAATATCTTTAGGGAAAACCCTAAATCATCGGCATATCACTTTCCTCAAGTTTAGCTACTTCTAATCCTCTTAAATATGTTAGAGATACGTTTAAAGTCTTTAAATTTTATCCTCACTGTTTGCTGTTAATTAAAAATTTTACAATACTTAATTTCTATATAATAAATATAAATTGATATTTTTTCATAGAAAAACACGCGCGCCTTTTTGGATTTAATTAAATACTATAAGGATAACATAATAATATCATTTTAAAATGATCTGAAACAACTTTTTCAAAAATTGAATAAGGTCAATGATAAGTTAATAAAATATAAGCGGCGTAGAAAAAAATCAGTCAAGAGTTCGACTTTACTCCCCTTGTCTCCACTTTATAACCCTCTAATTATGAGGGTTTTTAGTGGAACTAATTTAAAAGGAAAAAGTGTCATAATTCGTGGGAAGGTTTCTTCTATACTGTACAATTGTTTTAATCTTACCATCAACTATCCAAAATCGTTCAAACATGAAACATTCTTCGTTCTCTGAATCTTTGAAATACCTCTTGTCTGTTGATGGGATAGATACTACCGCAATAGAGTCGTCTTCAATTGTTTGCGTTGACATTCCGTGTGGTGTCCATTCTAATGAGTCTAAAGATGAAAAATATGATTCATACAACTGTAAGTTTACTGAAAGCATATCGCCTTGATATGTATATATTTTAGCATCATCAGCAAAAAGTGAAGTTAATTTTTCAGCATCCATATCATTATAATACTGACCTGCTTTTTTAATCAAATTAATATTCTTTTGTTCACCAAGCTTAAATGATTTGCCCATTAAATCGCCTTGATACCATTCACCAACAGTGGCGTTGGTTTCAACTTCATTTGAACAAGAGATTAATAATAGAGATGTAAATAGAAATAATAGTTTCTTCATCGTATTGTTTTTAGTGGTACTAATTTAAGTTTTTTCAATTTCTAAATTATTTTCAATTTCTTCCAGTGATTTTCCTTTGGTTTCGGGTACCATCATTTTTACCCAAATCAATTGTAATATCATCATTACGCAGAAAAATAAGAATATATATCCTGCATCGAAAACCTTTATGGCCATAGGGAATAGTAATGTTAATAGAGCCGCAAACATCCAGTGGGTAAAACTACCCAGTGACTGCCCTGCCGCACGGTGTTCGTTGGGGAATATTTCTGAGATAAATACCCAGATCACTGTTCCCTGACCAATAGCATGCGCCGCAATAAATAGCATTATACAAATGAGAACCAACCAACTGATATTTCCTAGTAACCCTGAAGAGTCAGCCTTTGCTTTTTGGGCTATCTGTTTTATCTCTGGTAGTGTCGCTTGTTCGCTTATCGTAATACTTTGCCCTTTATAGCTATCGGCTGAAGATGTCTTTTGTAAGGCTTGTATGGCGCTTTCAAAATCAGCGATGATGCGTTGCTTGTCCTTCTCGGAAAGGAAAGTCTTGGTGTTTTCAATCTGAATGAGTTGGGTGGAACTGCTTTCCAAATCAGCCGCGCTTGAAACGACTTTGAACTCGGTGACGCTCAAAAAAGCAATGGCACAAATACCCAGAGAAAGAATATAGCCCAAGGAGCCGATATAGAGTAGCATTCTACGTCCTAATTTATCAATGAGCCATAGTCCTACAAAGGTAAATATGACTATGGTTAACCCAACGCTGATAGAAGCTGCAAGGGCGTCACTGATTCCTGCTAGGTCGAGCAACCGAGGTGCAAAATACAGGATGACATTGATACCGGATAGTTGATTGAATAAGGCAATCATAAAAGCTAGAAGGATTGGAGTGGATAGTCGCTTGGTCCAAAACGGTGTTTTCTTGGTTTTCTCATCCCTAGTACTACTCACCTCACTAACTAGAGAGTCGACCTCAGCATCGGTCATTTGTGGGTTTATTCTGCGAAAGACTTCTGCTCCTTCTTCCTTTTTGTTGGCATGGATAATAAGCCAACGTGGGCTTTCGGGCAGTGTGAAAGCCATCAACGAATAAATTAGTGCGGGCACAGCTTCAATCCCAAGCATCCAACGCCAAGCTATTGTTTCGGGTACTAACGAACCAATTAAGTAATTAGATAAGAAAGCAACTAAAATACCAAATACAATATTGAACTGAAACATGCCTGTTAGTTTCCCTCGGCTTTTGGCCGGTGCTATTTCCGATATAAAAAGGGGGGCTACAATGGTTGAAACACCTACGCCCAAACCACCTATTAAGCGGGTAAACATAAAGGTATATACATCATTGGAGAAAGCCGAGCCTAGAGCCGACACAAGGTATAAAATACCAATGCCAATCAAAGTCTTCCTACGCCCATACTTAGCCGTGGGGTAAGCCCCCAGTAATGAGCCGATAACGGTACCCCATAGTGCTGCACTTAAAGCCCAGCCGTGTATGCTGCTACTCAGTGACCATAGGTTTTGTATGTGTTTTTCTGCTCCTGAAACGACCACGGTGTCAAAGCCAAATAGGAAACCTGCCAGAGCAGCTGTTATGGACCAAATAATGAGTTGTGAGTTCTTCATTCGTTAAAATTAATAATTGTTTCTGAAACTATCCTTTATATTAGTGAAGTATTTGTGTTAACATTGGAGTGACTGGCAGTCAAGATTTCGAGGGTTCGAATCCCTTCTTCTCCACTAGAAAAAACCCCACTCAAATGAGTGGGTTTTATTATTTTAGCACAATATAATCCTAAGGAAATTTGACTGAATTTAAGAAACATATAGAAACTAATAAAAAAGCCTGGAACAAAAGAACTCCTATCCATATAAAATCTAATTTTTATAATAATGATGAATTTATGAAAGGCAGAAATTCATTAAAATTAATTGAACTTAATGCTATCGGAGATGTGACAGAAAAATCGTTACTTCATCTACAATGTCATTTTGGTCAAGATAGTATCTCCTTGGCAAGAATGGGCGCTAAAGTAACTGCAGTAGATTTCTCAGATGTAGCAATAAAGGAAGCTAAAAAATTAGCTAAAAAAATTAATACACATGTTGAATTTATAGAAAGTGATGTTTTAGATTTAAAACTTAATAAAGAGTTTGATATAGTTTTTAGTTCTTACGGAGTAATTGGATGGCTTCCTGATTTAGATATGTGGGCTAAAACTATTTCCAATCATTTAAAGAAAGGAGGGCTATTTCTATTAACTGAATTTCATCCTTTCTTAGAACTTATAAAAGATAATGGATACGACTATTTCTACGATCGCAATCCCGATATTGAAATTGAAAACGGCACTTACACTGATGGAGGTTCAGAATTAGTAACCAAAACATGTTGGTGGAATCATTCACTAACAAATATATTTTCTGCATTAGAATCAAAAGGATTAAAACTAACACATTTTGAAGAGTTTGATTATAGCCCATTCTTATTGGATGGGATGATTAAAAAAGAAAAAGGAAAATATGTTTTAGATAAAAGAAAGGAAAATAGTACACCTTATGTATTTAATCTAAAGGCTACGAAGAAATAAAAAGTTCAAAATAATGACCGAGAGGCCCACTACTACCATCATCATCATCGTATTGTTTTTAGTGGCACTAATTTAAGAAATCAAACCATAGGCATCTCTTCTTCTTTTAGCTCATCCACTTCTAATCCATTGGAGCAACGCAATCGATAAATGTAATCGCATCTTCAAAACTGGTAAAGCTATATTTTCGTTTCAGCACCTTCATTTCTCCTTCGAATCTACAATTAATATTACAAGGAATTTTTTAAAATTTGTATTTTTATTCTAAACAAACAATAATGAAAAAATTAAAAACACTTTTTACAGTAACACTTGTCATTGACACACTCGCAATTGCACCACTTTTTTTGATGATGTTTATTCCTTCAATGAAGGAAGAAATGATATATAGTCAATTTTCAGGCATGGCAGAAAATGAACTAGCAAAAGAAATATCTGATCTATTCCATTTTGTTTTTATTTTCATTGCTGTAGCCATGGTGATTGCGGTTGCAGCTTCAATAAGGATAGCAGTTTTGGAAGCAGCCAAAACGGCAGCGATGCTATTATTTATAATTCACTTTGGTTGGGTACTTCCTGATTGGGTCAATTTGGCAATGGGTGGGGCACATCCACCAATTCCCGTAATGCTACTTAGCACAATTCCTGTCATTGCTTTAGCATATGGGTGGAAAAAAGGGGAAATCTAACGAATAACGCAGAGCGTATTCTTTTCAATTGAATCCGCTCTTTTCTTATGATTGCAGTTCCACTTACGGTTATTGGCACAGGGCTGGTTTATATCTTTGTCCTTCGCTTTGTTAATGAAAACAATGCTAAGACGTGGTTGTCAGGCTATAATACTATGTCAAAGGCGGAGCAAGAAAAATTTGACCTAAAGGGTTATCTCGGATTCTTCAAGCCCTTTTTTTACAACCTAGGGGTTTATGGAACCCTGATCTATTTTTTATTGTTTTTTATGACAGATGAACAGTTTGCGATATGGGTTTGGATTGCCATTCAGTTATTGCCCATACCTTTTTTCATATACAAAGGCAACCAATTTAAAAATAAGAAGTAGAGTGCTTGTTTACATTTTAAAAATAGCGTTTTAAATAGGAAACAGAGTAACCAGTTGCCTTGGCGATCTTTTCGATTGGCAACCCCTTTGCAATAAGTTCAGCCGCTTTTTCCTTTCTTTTATGCTTGATGTAGTCTCCTGGTTTAAAATCAGGGTCAAGGTGATAGAGTAAATTGTTGTCAATATTAAATTTCTCAGAAATCGCTACGACATCAACTGAGTTGAGATTCCCATCGATATACTTTTGGATTTCAATCACCATTTCTTGATTGTTATAACTTCTACGCCTGTCTTTAAATATGTAAATTAAAACAATAAATCCCAAAAGAATGATGATAAGAATAAGAGCGGTATTATCGCTAGAGTCTAGCTCATTGACCACAAAATCCGAAGAAATGGAGTCGACTAATAAGTCAATATTTTCAAAGCTATACATTCCATGAATACTCCCTAGTGAAATGCCGTTGTCTGTTTTGAAAACAGCTCCCCTGTTAAATTCATCTATCACCACATTGTTGTACAATTGATTTTTTGAAAGATCGTAAATCGAAAGACCATCATCTCCGCTGATAAACAGGTAATTTCTTTTATTTTCAATTGTATGAGGCTGTGATTCAAGGTGGATTGTGTTTACAACAAAAGTTTGTTGGGGAGTTGCATAAAGCAATGTAATTTTTTTATCATTTGTGAGAACATAAATTATATCTTCAGCTGCAACCAAATCAACAATTTCAGATTCAAAAGAAAAAACAGTTGAAACCTTATGGCTTGATAGATCTAATGAAAATAGACTGTTGTTTTGTCCAAACCAAAATCCAGTCTTAAACTCAAAACCGTCTCGAAAAGTTTTCTTAACTGGTACAATAGGGCTGTCACTACCGTCATAGATCAAATCGAATAAATTGTCATCAAGCCAATAAAGATATAATCCAAGATCCGAGACAACTACATAATTTCCTTTTTTTAATTTGAAAATATTTTTAACTGCACCATACTTTCGATTTCCTGCCGGGGCATCATACAGGATGTCTTGCTGATCACCGCGAATAGCAAATAGACCATCATAGCAAATAAAAGTAATATCATCGTATTCTTTAATTTGGCCATTTGTATACGGAGGATAAGTTAGCAATTCACCTCTATGATAAATTCCATTATAACTTCCGACAAAGTTTTTTGTAATACTGCGCACACTCTCATAAGGAGTGAATAAAAACTGTTTGTTTTGAAACACCAACAGCTTTCCTCTAGAAATCACATACACATGGTTTTGAAATGCTTGAATAGCAGTGATTGAGTTGCCAAACTCACTAAGAGGGATATTTTTTGGTGCAGCAATAAATGAAATACGAATATTTTCAAAATTAAGATTGGAGTTAATAGGGCCTTTAACAGATAGATCATGTTTTATGAGATTTAAATCCTTATCGGTTTTGTAGATTCCCTGATTTGTACCGAAAAACAAAGTGACCTCATCTTGGACAATAGAATAATATATTTTTTCAGCATCAAAATATATAAGCTCGTAGTTGTTATCCTGACTAGAACCAAATACAAAAATCAATAATGCTAAAAAAGATATTTTATCTTTCAATTAAGATAATATTTATTAAAAATAAAATTAGTCTAATTTAAATAAATTTTATAATATTAACTTCTTATGAAAATAAAATTTTTGTTTTTCTGGGTGTTTCTTATAGTGAGCCTCACAATGGTGGTTCTTAGCTACTGTTGAATGGAGTCAGATGATTTCCCTTATATTATGAAAATCGATAATAATTAATAAAATTTAATTCATTAAAACTAACAAATAGAATACAATATCAATCATGCGATACATACAATTTTTTACATTCACATTACTGGCTTTTTTTACATATGCTCAGGAACCCACAAAACCAGTGTTTGAGTCGGTTTTTTATCAAAACGAAGGCAAGATTTATGCAAATAAAGACCTACCAATATACATTTCGATTTCTTCTAGTCAAGATGGCTCAGATCCGATTGTTTTAGACACGCCTTCTAACCCTTCTGATGGTTCCCCGATGTATTTCGATACCGAGGGTGTAAATTTTATTCGTTCCAAGTGGGCTGTTAATCCAGAAACCAAAAAGATAGCATATCCAAAGCGGGAAGTTTTATTTCCTGTACATGCCGACGGGCTTGCACCAGTTTCAGGGATTACATTTAGTGGTGCACCAAGCTACAGTAGTCAGGGTGTAGATTACTACGGCAAAGGCCTCAGCTATAGCCTTTCAAGTACAGATCAGATCTCAGGGATACAATCCACTTTCAAAAGCCATGATTCGGATTATACAACTTACGAGTCTCCACTCGATGTAATAACTGAGGGAGAGAATACAATCTACTACTTTTCGGTAGACAATGTGGGTAATACAGAAGATACAAATACGTCATCATTTGTATTGGATCTCACACCACCTGTATCGAACTACACCCTTTCGGATGTTTATGGCGATAACATTTTAGGTCCAACCTTCAACATTGGTTTGGAGTCGACAGACAACCTCTCTGGAGTGAAGGGTACCTACTACACCATTGATGATATGTCGCAGCGAGTGTATGGCAGTCCAATAGACCTGTCGGGTCTGTCGGATGGTACCCACACCCTGCGGTTCTACTCTGATGATAATGTAGAAAATGAGGAGAGCATGAAAGACCTTTTGTTTTATCTCGACAAAATCAACCCCGAAACACAGTTGGTCGTAATTGGCGATCAGCACGAGGCAACGTATTACTATGTTTCCTCTAGAACGTCCTTTGAGCTACCAGCAACAGACAACAAAGCAGGTGTTGCCAAAACGAGTTTTTCGATCAACAAACAAGACGCACAGACCTACACCACGGCCTTTAGCTTGCCCAATCAGCTTGGTTTGCATTCAATAACTTACAATAGTGAAGACAATGTGCGCAATGTAGAAGAAAAAGAAACCAGAACCTTCTATATGGACAACAAAGCACCCAATACATCGATTGATTATGGAAAGCCACAGTTTTTCACAAGAGACACTTTGTTTATCAACCAAAGCACACCGATTACGATTATCCCCCGTGACAAACACAGTGGGGTGCAGTCAACTACCACAACCGTTAATGGCGAAGTGCAAGCGGGCAATGAATTTACTATCCCAACCGAGGGTCATAAAGAGATTGTGTTTAGCTCTGTGGATATGGTCAACAATCAGGAAGAGGGCAAAACCAGCCGTGTTTATGTAGACAACACCCCACCAGAAATCTTTATCAACTTTAGTTTGGACAATATCGGCATGGAGGATGGACTTCCAGTTTATCCAAATTATGTACGGATGTTTGTCGGAGCAACCGATGAAAAGACAGGTACTAAAAGCATTAAGTACTCCATTGATGGTGGTCCAATGACAGAGTACTCCAGTCCACGTACACTAGACATATCAGAGAGAGACACCTTTACAGAGTCGAAGGTCTATGAAGTTCAGGTTGAGACGGAAGACATGCTAGGAAATACGAGCACAAAAGAACACAAGTTTATTGTAAAAAATTAGGAGTTATTTAATTTCAATCTATGCGATTTAAATTAGGATTAAGTTATTTAATTTTAACCCTATTCTCTTTTGGGTGTCAGGATTCTGATGATAAAAATATCGATGGTCCAAATAATCCTTCAAGCCAGTCAGGTATTATTGTAGCTGGATCTTACAGTACGGGAGGTAACGAGTATGGGGCTTACTGGACTGATTATGATAGTAACGGTTCTTGGGAAAGAACTGATTTAGATGATGCTCGTATTATTCATGACATTGCAGTTAATAACGGAGTGTTTTATGCTGTTGGGGAGACTACTTGGGCACTTGGAGAGCAAGATCCTGCGATTTGGATTGATGGTGAAAAAATAGAGCTTGACACGCCAAATAAAGACGAAAATTGGGGAGGTGCAACAGCATTTTCTGTAGATTTTGATGGAGAAAATATCTATATCTCAGGAAATTACGCATCTCAAAAGGCAAGTTTTGGAGGGGTTTCTAGTGCCTGTTATTGGATAGTCAACAGCAATAATCCAAGTGGTAAACATTACCCGCTGGAAAGCGGTGTGAGCTCTGATGCTTTCGCAATTGCAATACGAAATGGCCAACCGATTTCTGTTGGATGGTATATGGATGAGCATAAAATCATTCCGGCTAAATGGGTTGGATCAAACAGGTCAAAATTAGATTCAAGAAATGATGGAGAAGCAATGGATATTATTGTTGATGGAAATGATTATTACATCAGTGGCTGGACTGATAATAAACGGCAAGCTACTCACTACTACCCTTCAATATGGAAAAACAATCAGTCAACTAGAAAGATTCTAAAAGAGGCTACTTTAAGAAATTCTGAAGTTGCAAGTACTGATAGAGAAGCTTGGGCTTCTTCAATTACATTAAAAGACGGAAAATTATATGCAGCAGGCTCAACATATTATGATTTTTCAGTATGGTCTGCAAGTTATTGGACAGATATTGAATTTAATGGGAATCCAGTGGGGCAGATTTTTGAATTCAATGGCGGTGAGATGAAGGATATTGCGATTTCAAATTCTGGTCAAATTATTATTGTAGGCGATGGCGCTGTTTGGATTGATGGTCAAGAGCAGTTTGTTGAGGAAAATGTTTCTTCCTACACCAATGCAGTTTATGTAGTTGAGTAGTTGGTTTAAATTTAATTTATTTAAAAAATAAAAAATTATTTTTGGGAATTATGAGGGGGATTATTTTTCTATCTTTTTTCTGTGGATTTTCACAACTTCATCACCAAACTATTGCTGTTGGGGGTGGAACTACAACTTCAGGAGTAATTTATTCAGTTGGACAGACCTCAGTTATTGGAAACAATATGTCTGGTGGGTTTTTAATAACCCAAGGATTTGTTCAGCCTCTTTCTGATTTTTATTACGTTGAAGATATTAACTCAAATTTCAATGTAGCTGTTTATCCAAACCCCTTTGTAAATGAGTTTGAAGCTTCATTTGATAAGGAGTATAACAATACTGCTATAACGATTCAAACCCTTTCCGGACAAACTATTTTTAAAAGAAAATATCAAAATAAAAACTTAGTAAGAGTTAATCTTTCTGGGTATTCAGGTCAAACATACATAGTTACTATTAACGCTGATGGTAAAAAGTTTACAGCAAAACTCATTAAAAATGATTAAAAAAGTCTTGTTAAGTTTAGTTATTTTAAGTTGTTATGCCTACGGGCAGGAAACATATTTCGAAGTAGGAGTTAATAACACATCCTATAATTATACTTTTGAATCATCTACTAATGATTTTGAGCTCGATTCCTCTCCCGGAATATTTCTCAGAGTTGGAATTGGTGAACTTTTGCCAAATTTAGATTATGGATTTAGTTACCATCAATTCAATTCTATCGGAAAGCTATACGAGGATACTTTTGAGTGGAATACAAATTATGTTGGGGGATTTCTTCAATTTGATTACCCTCTAATTAATAATAAATTAATTTTAACTCCCGCAACTGAAATATTGACATTATTTAGTGGGAAACAATTTTCATTTGGTGAAATTTATACATTGGGTGAAGAACCAGAGTTTACTGGTTTATGGATATCACCTAGATTAGGCATTATATATAAGGTAGACTTTTCAAATTATATTTCAATTGGAGTTGGATACAACTTTTCAATTAGTATAAATGCTACAAATTCAACAGATGAGAGCCTAATCTTTAATACACATCAGCTATCAATTAAATTTGACTTATGAAAAAAATATTTCTTCTTTTATGCTTATCACTTTTGTCTTTTAATTTGATTGGACAAAATCAGAGAAATGGATTTTCTTATCAAGCTTTGATTACGACTCCTCTAAATAATAACAATGTTGGAATAAACCTTCCGGGTGTAGATAAAAAAGTAGCATCGTATCGAAATAAAGATATTTGTTTGAGATTTACATTTTTAGATTCCAGCCAAAATGTAGAGTACTCAGAAATTCAGAATGCAAGAACTGATGATTACGGAATGGTAAACTTAGTTATTGGAACTGGATATCCTGAAAATGGTAACACATGGGATAATATATCTTGGGGTGCAGAGTCTAAGTCTTTAAAAGTAGAAGTTGATTATGGCTCTGACTCAATAACTAATTGTGAAAATTTTGTTGAACTAAGTTTACAAGAGTTAACAGCAGTACCATATGCAATGTACGCTCCAGGCTTGATAGGGCCTGCTGGTCCAACTGGCCCACAAGGTCCTGCTGGTGCTGATTCTTCAGTTCCTGGACCTCAAGGACCCAAAGGGGATATTGGTCTAACTGGTCCAATTGGCCCACAAGGTCCTGCTGGTGCTGATTCTTCAGTTCCTGGACCTCAAGGGATTCAAGGTGAAAAAGGTAATCAAGGTGAACCAGGAATTACAGGTGCACAGGGAGCCCCAGGTTCCAAAGGCGACAAGGGAGATACTGGAGCTCAAGGTGTTTCAGTAACTTTAAAAGGAACTAAAGCTACAATTGCAGACTTACCAACTTCTGGATCAGCTGGTGATGGATGGATTATTACTACAGGTGATGGAGGTATTCATGCTGATGGAAGTTTGTGGTTTTGGAATATTACTGATGGTAAATGGGATGATATTGGCCCTATTGTTGGCCCACAAGGTGATCAAGGGCCTCAAGGGCAAACTGGGTCTACTGGACCCCAAGGAATACAAGGAATTTCAGGTAATGAAGGTCCTCAGGGTACACAAGGAGTAAAGGGAGATACGGGTAGTCAAGGACTCCAAGGAGTAAAAGGGGATACTGGTAATGAAGGCCCACAAGGATTAAAGGGTGATACTGGTAATGAAGGCCCACAAGGATTAAAGGGAGATACTGGTGACCAAGGTCCTCAGGGTCCACAAGGATTAAAGGGAGATGCTGGTGACCAAGGCCCTCAGGGTTCACAAGGAGTAAAAGGGGATACTGGTAATGAAGGTCCACAAGGATTAAAGGGTGATACTGGCAATGAAGGCCCACAAGGATTAAAGGGAGATACTGGTGACCAAGGTCCTCAGGGTCCACAAGGATTAAAGGGTGATACTGGCAATGAAGGCCCACAAGGATTAAAGGGAGATACTGGTGACCAAGGTCCTCAGGGCCCACAAGGATTAAAGGGAGATACTGGTGACCAAGGCCCTCAGGGTTCACAAGGAGTAAAAGGAGATACTGGTGATCAAGGAATACAAGGAATTTCAGGTAATGAAGGTCCACAAGGATTAAAGGGAGATACTGGTGACCAAGGCCCTCAGGGTTCACAAGGAATAAAAGGGGATACTGGTGATCAAGGACCTCAAGGAGAAACAGGTCCTGCTGGGACTTACACTGCTGGTCTTGGAGTTACAATATCAAATGATGAAATCTCAATAGGTCAAGACGTAAGCACAGAGAGTAGTGTTTATTTTAAAAACGTTATAATAACAGACGAAGGCGTTATTGGAAATATTAACGGAGGTATAACTTTTACTGATGGGGTTGCTTCTTTAAATAATGGAAATTTTATAAATGTTTCAACGATTAATACAACTGGAGATGTAACTTCATCAGAAGGTTCCATATTTGGTTTTGATGCTGTAATAAATAATACTGCTAGTACTGCCGGCGACTCATTTTTAAGTGCAAGTGATAACGGAAAAGTTCGCACGTTTGACGATAGTGTAAATGGGGGAATTACTGATATAATTTTATATATTCCTGAAGGACTTGGAGAAGGTTTTAATTGTCTAATAGTACAAAAGGGTGATGGACAAGTAAACTTTGAAATTTTTCAAGATCAGAACGTAATTTTACTTAATAGGCAGGGTCACTATAAAACTGCTGGACGTTATGCAGTTGTTTCAATTATAAATATTGGTAAAGACGAAAATAATAATGATCTCATTTTAATTGGAGGAGATACAGGGTTGTAAAAATGAAGTGGAGTATATGTGTAATTATAATATTTCATTTCTCATTTAATACCATAAATGGTCAAATAACTCCAAGTCAGTTTGGATTTTTACACCCACTTCCACCAGATGGGTTAGTTCCTGAAAGAGCTTCAACTTCTGCTTATCAAATCAAACAAGATTACCCAGGAGCAATAGATGGTTTTTATTGGATATCAAACAATAATATTAATGGTGGCACACCATTTAAAATTTATGCTGACATGACAACTGATGGTGGGGGTTGGACACTAATTATGAAAAACCCATCTTACGATGTTTGGGGTGGTAATTGTGACTTAGCAAAAGAGAGGGCGATAGCGTTTAATACAAGCAACCCATTTACAATTAACGAGGAAGTAATGAATAAATCAGGAGTTGGATACTCAATTATTGGTTGGGCTGACTACATTAAAAAAAGTGAAAGTGGTTTTCAATACATGATTGATGCCCATGAAAGAGGTGAAAACGGAGGAATTTGGACAGCTAATGGAAACTATAGCTTTGTAAATACAGACAGTTCACAAACTGATGTAACAATTGACCAGAAATTCGGAAACTGGAATTATGTGACAAACGGAAATGGAATCCAAAAAAGAATGCCCTGGTATCGCACGACATGTGGAAAAGGGCTAATTACAACTGATGACGATGTAAGTAGTAGTTGGTGGGGTACTTTGTTGACAAAAAATTCTAATTGGAATGCTGCTCCATGGATATATGATAATGGAATTGCTGGTCTATCAACAACACTTAATCAGAGAAAACCTAGTGTAATTTGGTATTGGGTTAGATAATTTTAAGTTTACAGTATGAGATTAATTTCTAGTCTAATTATTATTACCGGTATTTTTTTTTCAAACCTTAATGGTCAGATAGTTCCAAGTCAGTATGGTTTTTTTCATACGCCTCCTCCAGATGGCTTAAGTCCAGAAACAGCTTCTAGTTCTGCATATCAAATTAAGCAAGATTACCCAAACTTCCCTGACGGCATATATTGGATTGAAAATATTAACTTGAATGGAGGAGCCCCATTTGAAATATATGCTGATATGACTACAGATGGGGGTGGTTGGACATTAATTATGAAAAATTCGTCTAATCAAGGATGGACCATTACAAACGCTTTAGAAAAAAATTCTACTACCCCCCCAGGGATTAATGAAGTAGCAGTTAAAGATTCAATCAATTATTCAATTATTGGATGGGCTGATCATATTAAAAAAAGTGAAAGTGGTTTTCAATATATGATTGATGCAAATTCAAGAGGTAGTTATGGAGGAATTTGGACTGCTAATGGGAACTACAGTTTTGTTAATACTGACAGTTCTCAAACTAACATTACAATTAATCAAAAGTTTGGAAATTGGAATTACGTTGAGGACAATGGTATCGGACAAAGAATGCCATGGTATCGAATTCAACAAAATTGCAGTGAGTCAAAAGGTATAATCACAACAGATGATGGTGATTGTAATAATTGGTGGGGAACACTTTTAACAAATCGACCTCAATTTGATCCTACTCCATGGATTAGATTTAATGGAATTGATAGCAATAGTTACATGAAAGAGCCAGGTATTATTTGGTATTGGGTAAGATAGCTTTTTGGAATAAAACCTATTTTAATTTTTCAGATAAGTTAGTCTAGCAAATAGCTGATTATCACAACTATAAATAGCTATTTTAAAATAATTATTTTATTTTTCAGCCATGAAAGATTTAAAATATCTTTTTGCGTATACTGTCCCTTTGGCTGCTTTTGTTTCTTTTGCATCAACAGGAATTGGGACTTACACAGCCGTGATTTATGCCTTTATAGTGTTACCATTATTAGATGTCGTGTTAGGGAAAAATACGACCAACTTGGATGAGGAAGCACGCAATAGCAAGGCCGTTAATACACTTTTTGACTGGATGTTGTATTTCAATTTACCAATTGTGTTTGGATTAATGTCCTTTTGTTTGTTTCAAGTCTCAACCCAAAGCTACTCAACTTCAGAGTGGATTGGCTTGTCGCTTTCAGCAGGGATTTTGTTAGCTACCAATGGAATCAATGTTGCACACGAATTAGGACACCGACAATCATTTTTGGAGCGAACGATGAGTAAAGCCCTTTACATTCCATGCTTGTACATGCATTTTTACATCGAGCACAATTTTGGTCATCATATGAAAGTTGCCACACCTGATGATGGGGCAACAGCTAAATACAACCAAAGTGTTTATGCTTTTTGGATTCGTTCGGTTTCCAAACAGTATGTCGATGCCTGGAAAAAGCAAATGGAGTTGCTATCAGCCAAAAACTGTTCGTTTTTCTCTTATTATAACGATATGCTTTGGTATCACATGATCCAGCCCTTGTATTTGGTTGCCGTATTGGTTATGTTTTCACAAACCGCCATGCTGTTTGCCCTAGTTGCTGGGGTGATTTCGTTTTTGTTTTTGGAGTGCATCAATTATATCGAACACTATGGCCTGCTTAGATCCAAGACTCCATCTGGGCGTTATGAACGTGTGCAAACTCACCACTCGTGGAATTCAAACTACAACATTGGGCGTATTGTCTTGTATGAATTGACTAGACACAGTGACCACCATTTTAAGTCTACTAAAAAATACCAGCTTTTAGAAACTCATAAAGAAAGCCCCCATTTACCGGTGGGCTATCCCGCTTCTATTTTGCTTAGTTTGGTTCCTCCATTATGGTTTTTTGTTATGAATCCAAGGGTTCCGACTGAAATGAAACCCTATGTTTGATAAAGATCAAACATTTTTTGTACAATTGCGGAACCATTTTTTTAGTTTTGGTAGATTTTAATCTATGTTTTAAACTATAAGTGATGATAGAAAATATCGAGGAAATAAAGTTTTTTGGAATCAAACTAATCAATTCGGGCGACTTTTTTGAGCTTTTGCTGCGATTGTTGCTAAACGCTTTTGTGGTTTATTGGATTTCAAATCAAGTGTATCTAAAGAACAACAAGAACTACCAATTTTATTTTGGCTATAACACCATTGCCATTGTTACCTTCTTAATGTGTTTTTTGTTGAGTAGTGTTAAGCTGGAATTGGGATTCGCACTTGGTTTATTTGCGCTTTTTACCATCATTCGTTTTCGTACAGGCACCATTCCCATTAAAGAAATGACCTATTTATTTGTGGTCATTGGGGTAGCCGTTATAAATGCCTTGGCAAATAAAAAAGTCAGCTACGTTGAACTGCTTTTTGCCAATTTTGCAATTATATTAGTTGTGAATTATTTTGAGAATATATCTCCCAGAATTAAACGAGAAAAAAAAGAAACTGTTTCTGTAACCTTGCAAAAATTTGATAAATTTTCATCCTTATCACTTAATGAAAAGACGGTACATCTTGAACAACTCATCAGCAAACCTATTACCCATTTCAAAATCAAAAAAATTAATCAAATTGAAAATAGTGCGGAACTAACAATTTTTACACAACTGACTGAATAAACTCTTAAGTAGAAATTTCATGAAAATTCGATTCTACCTAATATTGTGTGTTCTTATATGTACCCACGTTTTATCTGCGCAAGATGAATTGGCTATAATTGATAATCAAAGATTTGAGAGCTGGAATGCTCTACAGATCCAGTATGCTCCCACTGAAAAACTCAATCTGGGCCTCGAAGCTCAGTTGAGACTCAAATCACTAGGAGATACTTACAAAAAGTCTTTTTTTGAAGTACAAGCCCAATATGACCTTCAACCCTTTTTAGATGTTGGTGCGGGCTATCGAAATTCCGATCGACTGGATGATGTAGGTAAAAAACAAGGACATGAAAAGTACGATCGCTTTTTTGGTTTTGCTCAATTAAAAACCAAATTCAACCGTTTTGATTTACGCTTTCGGGTACTCCATCAAATTAAAACACAACGGCTTGTAACCACAGAGCCAAAGGACAATAGCCGCTGGCGGTACAAACTTTCCACCCGCTATAACATTCCAAGTTGGGAAATGGATCCTCGACTCAGCGTCGAATTTTTTATGTTAGACGAAGTCTATAGTACCGAGGCCTTTGATAAGTTTCGCTTGTCTCTTGGTTCAAAAAAGAGATTTTCAAGCACAAGTGCAATTTCGTTTAAATATCTGTTTGAAAAAGAGGTGGGAATTTCGCAACCCACATCCTATCACATCTTGAGCATACGTTACGAATATATTTTTAAATCAAAAGACAGATAATAGCAATGTTTTTTACTACTTGCCTCCAACAAGACAGTTTAAAGCTGCTATTGCTTAAAATAAACTTCGCCTTTTCCATCTAGATTTAAAGATCAAACCGATCGGCGTTCATCACCTTGTTCCAAGCATTTATAAAATCGGCAACAAACTTATCATTATTGTCGTTTTGCGCATAGACCTCTGAGATGGCTCTTAACTCCGAGTTTGACCCAAACAACAAGTCAATTCTCGATGCGGAACCTATACTTTCTCCAGAATTGCGATCAACCCCATTGTAGTCGTTAAACCCATTAGGCCGCCACTTGTGATCCATAGAAAGAAGCTGCTTAAACCACTGGTTGCTCAATTTACCATCGCCCCAAAGCCCAGCCCCAGATTGAGAAATGCCCATGGCACGCATGCCTCCGACAAGCACAGTGAGTTCAACGGGTGAAAGCCCAAGAAGTTGAGCTTTATCTAGGAGCAACTCTTCAGGAGATACGCTAAATTCTTTTTCTATATAATTTCGAAACCCGCAAGCACACGGTTTGAGCAAGTCAAAGGACGATACATCAGTATTCTCCTGCGTTGCATCTCCACGACCTGTGGTAACCTCAACCTTAGCATCAGAAATATTTTCAATTCCTACTGCACCACCAATGACGATAATATCTGCAATACTCGCACTAGTTTTAGCAGAAATACTCTCATAAGCGGCAATGACCTTGGCAAGCTGTTTGGGTTGGTTCACTGCCCAACCGTTTTGGGGTGCAAGACGAATGCGTGCACCATTAGCACCACCTCTGTTGTCTGAACCTCTAAAGGTAGATGCAGAAGCCCATGCGGTTTCAATCAAGACTGTATTGTCGATACCTGCTGATGTAATGGCTGCTCTCACTTCTTTTTCTTCTCTAGCCGAAAGGGGTTTCCCAGCTGGAACGGGGTCTTGCCAGATATACTCAACGTCTTTATAGTCACCTGCCACATAGTTCGACTTAGGGCCCATATCACGGTGGAGTAGCTTAAACCAAGCTTTTGCAAAGGCCTCGCCAAAGGCATCTGGATCAGCTAAAAATTTTTGACAGATTTCTCTGTAAATCGGATCGACTTTCATCGAAATATCAGCCGTAGTCATCATCGGTAACACCTTTTCATTACTGCCGTCAACTTGTGGAACCATATCGGCTTCTTCGCAATTGACAGGGTGCCATTGCCATGCTCCTCCTGGACCTTTTTGGCATTCCCACTCGTATTTAAATAACAGAGTCAAATAGTCCATATCCCATTGAATGGGGTTGGTCGTCCAAGGACCTTCAATTCCACTGGTAATGGCGTGGATGCCTTTACCCGATTTAAAACTGTTTTCCCATCCAAATCCTTGGCTTTCGATGGGTGCACCTTCTGGTTCTGCCCCTACATATTCGTCGGCATCTGCAGCTCCGTGTGCTTTTCCAAAGGTATGACCCCCTGCAGTTAGCGCTACGGTCTCCTCATCGTTCATAGCCATGCGCTTAAACGTCTCTCTGACGTCTTGTGCAGATAATGCGGGATCAGGGCTGGCATTAGGCCCTTGAGGATTCACATAAATTAGACCCATTTGGACTGCCGCCAAAGGGTTTTCTAGGTCTTGTCGAGTATCGCCATAGCGGTTGTCACCAAGCCACTCGTCTTCCGACCCCCAATAAATGTCTTTTTCGGGATGCCAAATATCTTCTCGACCAAGTGCCGAACCGTGGTTTGGACCGCTCATGTCTTCAATGGCTACATTGCCAGCAATGACAAATAAATCTGCCCAACTCAGCGAGTTTCCATACTTTTCTTTCACTGGCCATAACAAACGTCTGGCTTTATCCAAGTTCCCATTGTCTGGCCAAGAATTGAGCGGGGCAAATCGCTGTGCTCCTGTTGCAGCACCTCCACGACCATCCCCTGTACGGTAGGTACCAGCTACGTGCCATGTCATTCGGATAAAAAACGGCCCATAATGACCATAGTCAGCTGGCCACCAGTCTTTACTATCGGTCAAGATCACTTTGATATCATTTTTTACCGCCTCAAGGTCCAAAGACTTTACACGATCTTTGTAATCCAATTCTGAAATAGGATTGCTTTTGGTGTCGTGCTGACGAAGTATGTCAATGTTGAGACTATTAGGCCACCAATCTTTGTTTTGAGTACCTAAATTTGGTTGGGTTGTTGAGCCGTGAAATGGGCATTTTGACAAACCATTCTTATTTATATTGTGTTCCATTTTCGACCAATTTTTATTAAAATTACAAAATTATTGTTGTGGAATTATTCTAAATTAATACCCCAAAAAACAATTTTTGTTAGTGCTCTTTTTGTTCTTGTCTTTTCACCTTTTACCATCTATATAATGAAGGCAAATTTCGAAAAAATTAACCCCGTGGTCTAGCAGCTAGATTTTTGCAAGGATATTTCGGTTTTTTTAATGGATTTCATTCCACCAAGAACGTTGATTCCTGTGTGAATGCCACGGTTTTTTAAAATTGAAAGAGCAATCATACTGCGATAGCCCCCCGCGCAGTGAAGATAAAAGGGTTGGTTATTGTCAAATCGGTTAAGGTTTTGGTTAATTTCATCAAGAGGAACTAGGTTTATTTCAGGAATATGGGCCGAGTTGTACTCAATATCTTTACGTACATCAAAAAGAGTTTCCCCATTTTCGATCTTTGTTTTCAATTCTTGTGCACTTATATTTTCAATCTGCTCCACAGCTTTTCCTTGTAGTATCCAGGCATCTATGCCCCCTTCCAAATAGCCAAGGGTATTGTCAAAACCAACTCTCGATAAACGTGTGATGGTTTCTTCTTCTCTTCCTTTTGGCGTGATTAGCAAAATGGGGTGTTGGGTGTTGCCGATTAGGGTTCCGACCCAAGGAGCAAAATTACCATCAATTCCGATAAAAATGGCATTAGGTATATGTGTTTTAGAAAAATCTTCTGCACTCCGCACATCTAAAATAACGGCTCCAGTTCGTGTAGCAGTATATTCAAAAGCATCTGGGTGAAGAGGGTTGTTTCCTGTTTCCATAATTGCATCAATGTCGTCATAGCCCAATCGGTTGAGTCGAACATTTTCTGGAAAATACTGAGGTGGTTGACCTAAACCATCAATGACTTCTTTCACAAACTCTTCCTTGGTCATGTCTTCACGCAGGGCGTAGTTGACTTTTTTTTGGTTACCAAGAGTGTCTACAGTTTCTTTCATCATTTTTTTACCACAAGCCGAACCCGAACCGTGAGCAGGATAGACTAAAATATCATCAGCTAGGGGCATAATTTTGTTTCGCAGACTGTCAAATAGGGTTTCGGCCAATTGCTCTTTGGTCATTTTGCCTTTTTTTTGCGCAAGGTCTGGCCGTCCAACATCCCCCAAAAAGAGTGTGTCTCCACTAAAAATAGCATAATCTTTACCGTTGGCATCACGAAGCAAATAGGTTGTACTTTCCATGGTATGACCCGGCGTGTGCAAGGCGGTTATGGTTACATCTCCTATGCGAAACATCTGGCCGTCTTCAGCAATAATCACATCAAAATCTGGATCGGCGAGTGGGCCAAAGACAATTGGTGCCTTGGTTTTGTTGGACAGTGTGAGGTGTCCACTGACAAAATCAGCGTGAAAATGCGTTTCAAAAATATACTTAATGCTTACCTTGTTTTTCTGTGCGCGTTGTAGATAGGGTTCCACCTCACGAAGGGGGTCAATTACAGCAGCTTCGCCGTTGCTCTCGATATAATATGCCCCTTGAGCTAAACAGCTAGTATAGATTTGTTCTACTCTCATGCTATTTATTTACTAGTAAAATTAATTATAAATTATTTTAATTTTAAAAAGTATAATTGAAAATCACTATTATCAATTTAATAATTAATAATTAAATTTGTTTTAAAATAATCTAAAATGAAATTTTTTTTAAGTTTTTTTCTATTAATTTTTGCATTTTCCTGTTCAAGTGACGATGATTCAATTGCTGATAGTTTAAATCAAAGCGGGAAAAATATATATGCTGCAGGCTACTATATAGACGATTACCCCAATGGCACTCAATATGCAGCTTATTGGATTAATGGAGAAAGATATGTTTTTGGTGAAGGTGAAATAACTGATATTAAGGTTACGAATGGGGCCATATATGCAACTGGTTACGATGAAAACTGGGATGCAGTTTATTGGATCGACGGCGAAAAAACTACCCTTGAAGGTAATGGAACATATGCTTATTCTATTTTCGTTAAAGGAGATGATGTGTATGTGTCTGGAAGTTTTGCAAATGGGTCATGTTATTGGAAAAATGGAACTAAAGTAAATCTTACAACTAATGCTGATTCTGAAGCATTTGGAATTGTGGTTAATGAAAATGACAATGTTATTACTGGTGGCTATTTCATGAATAATCATCATCTTTTAGTTCCAGCACGCTGGAATGGAACAGCTCGAGTTAGCCTTTCTAAGCCCCAGCATGGGGATGCAGAAATTTATGACGTTAAATTAAATGTTAACACCCCTGTTTTCTTTGGAATGGCAATGAAACCAAATAACATGGTTGGTTATGTGCCAACTGCATCTTACTGGAAGGCGGGCAATAGAACTGATTGTAATAATGGAGGCACATGGCAGGACAATATTTATGGTGGAGAAGGCAGAGGTGGATATGCTTCAGGAGATGATATTTATGTTACTGGAAATATTCAGCACATAGGAACTGTTGATGCAGACGGAAACCCAAACCCAGGGGAACCTGGTATCACCCCTCACTATTGGAAAAATGGTCAAATATTTGATTTACCAGGAGGGCCCGTTTTTGACAACTATTGGGTTGGTGAAGGTAAAGATATTTCTGTTCAAGATGGGCAAATTATTGTTGGTGGTTGGGCTAGTTCATCAAGTCAAGCTCAAGTTGCTTCTGTATGGGTTGACGGTGAATTATTTTATCTAGAGGATAAAGATAAATTCTATTCAGTTGTAAATTCTATAGATATTCAATAATTGCGCTTTTAAAAGCAACCATTTTTGTTTTGAACGCATTCTAAAAATTCATTTTTTTCAGGTTTGATGTTTTTAATTGTTTTAAATAAGTATAAAATATTTATTTAGGCTGATAGATTTTATTGGCATTTTTCAAAACTTCTTTGTAATCAAATGACATGATTTTGGTCTGAAAATGTTGATACATTTCCATCTGATCATTAAAGTGTGGAGAATCGGGACGGGAACTGCTACCATAGGAAATAACCGACTCATATGAGGTTTTAGTTTTTCCAAACCGAATCAGGGCGATATAAGACTCCCCATGCTCTATTTTGATTTGCCCATTTTTATATGGATTCCCTCTCATGGCGGTCACCACGTCTGGAAGACCAAAAATGGGGATTTCTTTATCACCACGAACGAGCTTTTGAAAATCTCCCAAGCGAATTTTAATCGTTCCAAAGTGTTTTAGCAGATGCTTTTTGGCATCTTTCAGAGATGTGTAAATCAGTAAGGGATTAAAGATTTTTGAGGCCCCTATTCGTCTAGAGTTTTTCCCTAGTTTATAATATAGCATAGCATATGCGCCTGCACCATAAGAATCCGCACTTGCCACACGATTCCAATTTTGAATATCACCCAGCAAATCTGCTACATCGGGATAGTCTTTGGGATCCATCTCATAAAGCGCATTGAAATCAACAAAATTGTAGTTGAGCGGTGTTGGCAGTGTGTGGTCATATTTGATGCGTTTAAAATCAGCATAAGATAAACTGTCTTTTTCGGAGAGCAAGTTATATAAGCGTGTACTGCGATTGTTGTTATAGGTTTCATAGTTCATCGCTTTGGCAAATTTATCGGGGCTTGGGTTTTCTTCAAGGGCAGTCGAATAAAATGGGCTGTGATTGGCATTATAGACATAGCCCGCCTGTGGCGCTATGACTTGAGGAAGCTCTTGTGTGCTATAGTAACTATTCCACAATGTTTTTTTGGTGTTTCCAGGGAGTGTTTTTTGCCAATTGTAATTGGGATCACGTCGGGGAATTTTCCCGTTGGAAATATAAAAAATGGTATCATTTCTGTCAGCATATCCAATGTTATAACCCGGTAGAGCGTTCCACTTCAAATATGAATAAAATTCGGAAAAAGATCGGGCTTTGTTCATGCGCCACCACTGCTCGAGGGCATTGATATTGGTTGTGCTAGGGGTTCGAATGGCGAAAACTCCGCTTTTGTTTTTTAGTGCAGGGCCATAGATACTTTGGAAATAGGTTTTGGAAATGGGAATTCGCAATCCCAAGAGACGAACAAACATCTTTGCCTTTTTCTTTACAAGTTGGTGTTCTTCTCCATCAACCATATAAGTAGTTTTATTTTTCATCTCCAATTGGTACACATCGGCCTTGTCAGGGTAATTCACGGTATGGGTCCAACCCAGATATTCGTTGGCGCCAGTGAGTATACAAGGTGCACCTGGAAAAGTTGCTCCAATAATATTTGTGCCTTCCTCACTAACTAGATGAGCTTCATACCAAGAGGTAGGCCCTTCGAAAGGTTGATGGGTGTTAATGGTCAAAAAGCTTTCATCGATTTTTGTTTTTTGAGAACTCAAGGCGATAAGATTAGATCCATTGATGTCTTCGTGGATTGGTTTTTCATATTTGTCGACTCGGTTGTTATATATAGCCTTCACTAGCTTATCCCCTTGATTGGAAGCAAAGAGCTGTAGCTGAGAATAGATCAACATTTTTTTTGGAGTTACAGGAAAGAAAGATGGTATCAGCACCTCATCAGAGTGATGTTTTGCATAACTGTTCAAGCCTGCTGCATAACCCGATATAACGGCTTTAAACTCATCGCTAAGCGTGTGATACAAGCGATCGACGGTTTCGGCACTTTGGATAAATTGTGCAACAAAGTCGGCACCAACACCCTTTTTCCCATTCCATCGACTGAGGGTGCCATTGCCCGCTAGATAAGCCTTTTGAATAGTCAAAAAATTGTCTTCAGCATGTGCCCACGCTAGTCCATAGGCCGTATCGGCATCGGTTTTTCCATAGATATGTGGAACACCATAGCTGTCTCGAATGATTTCTACATCTTGTGGGTCGACCTGCGAGTGGAGAACCCCAAAAGAAATAGCAAAGACGACAACAAAGCTATTTAGGATGTTTTTGCATTTATTCATCAACGCAAGATATCCAAATTCTCTGACCAATAACCTAACATTTGATAAACATGGAAAAAATTAAAAAACATCAATTTTTATTTATATTTAAAAAAAAAATGAAATATTTAACTTCAGTCATAAGTGTACTATTATTATTATCATGTGAATCAGATTCTCTCTCAGCCCCTGAACCAATTGACCCTGACGACTTATCAAATGCAACAATTTGGAGAGGAGAAACAAAGATGTTTACAAAAGTTGATAATTCAGATCCAAACAGTCAAGAAAATCAAGATAGAATAACTTCGAATGTTTGGATAACTAGGGGTTTGTCAGGAGGTGAAATCTATAATTTTGTTACAGAGTCAAGTTATACAAAAGGTCAGAGTCCTGAGGGAACATTATGGGCTGTTGGGTCTATTGATGATTTAAGTTCTCTCTCTTTTAGTTCTTTTAGAAATGCTGTTGGAAGACCTAAGGATTCACCTGGTCAAAATCTTATCTTACACTTAATTGAAGATAATATTTATCTAACGGTTAAATTTACTTCGTGGTCAGAGGGCAGATCAGGTGGTTTTAGTTACCAAAGGAGTACAGAATGATTTATAATGTTAAGAAGGCTTATTAGTTTTAATTAAATTTAAAAGCTTTTAAAAAAAATTTTGAGATGAAAAACAGAAGAGATTTTTTAAAGGAAGCCTGTCCAACAATAGCCTTTGCCTTTTTTGGGGTGAGTTTTTTGGAGGCCTGCAGTGCCGATAGCTTAGGCGAGGACACAGACAATGGTGGGAATTCTGACAATGGCTACACCAAAAGCGGTTCTACGTATACCATATATTTAACCCATTCCAATTTTTCTCAGTTAGTGGAAGTTGGGGGTTGGATGAATGGATCTGGCATTGGCATTCAAGCTTTATTTTTACGGGTTTCATCAACTAGCATACAAGCTTATTCTAATCGTTGCCCTGCTCACGGACAAAGAAATCAGTGGGTCAAGGTGAACAACAGCACGTTTAAATGCAATCACCAAGGCAACTCATATAGTACGGATTGCCAGAACACACAATTGGATTGTTTTGATACTTCGCTAGAGGGTGATAAGCTCACATTCACAATTTAAAAAGATATTATACAAGACCATTTTTTCTGATTTATTGTACACGTGTGTTAACGTATATATCCTAATTTTGTAGATCATGAAAAAAATCAACATCATCGGTTCTGGCTTTTCCTCTCTTTCTGCTGCTTGCCATTTGGCAAAACGCGGATATCAAGTCGAGGTCTTTGAGAAAAACAGTTCACTAGGCGGTCGCGCACGTCAGTTTCAGCAAGATGGATTTACTTTTGATATGGGTCCCTCATGGTACTGGATGCCCGATGTTTTTGAACGGTTTTTTGCCGGCTTTGGCAAAAAAGTATCAGACTATTATGAGCTGGAACGCCTCGACCCTGGTTATCAAGTTGTATTTGGAAAAGACGAGGTTTTCCCTGTTCATGATAGTATCGAGAAAATTGCAGACCATTTTGAACTCGAAGAGAAAGGAAGCGGTCAAAAATTGGTCTCTTTTCTCAATCAAGCCAAACGAAACTATGACGTTGCCATTGAAGATTTGGTCTATAAGCCAGGATTATCCCCTTTGGAACTGATCACGCCTATTACAATCAAAAACGCAGGTCTATTTTTGACCAATGTACGGAAACAAGTAGAAAGAGATTTTAAAAGTCCAAAACTACGATCACTACTTCAATTTCCAGTCCTTTTTTTAGGAGCAAAACCAGAGCAAACTCCTGCTTTTTACAATTTTATGAACTATGCTGATTTTGGCTTGGGAACTTGGCACCCCAAAGGCGGAATGATCCAGATTGTGAATGCTATGGTGTCTTTGGCTAAAGAGCTCGACGTTAACTTTCATACTGATGCCCCTGTGCATGAAATCATCACAAATAGCAAAAAAGCAACCGGAATTCGCGTGGGTAATTACATACATGAGGCAGATATCATTATCAGTGGCGCAGACTATCACCATACTGAGAGTTTGTTAGAGGCATCCCTTCGCGGATATAGCGAGGCCTATTGGAAGAAAAAGGTATTCGCCCCATCCTCACTTCTATTTTATATGGGGATCGATAAAAAACTGGATAATTTGGCACATCACAACCTCTTTTTTGATGTGGACTTTGACAAACACGCGTCGAGTATCTACGATACACCTGAATGGCCTAAAGACCCCTTGTTTTATGTTAACCTTCCATCGATTTCTGATAAGACCATGGCTCCTGAAGGCAAAGAGGCCTGTTTTATTTTGATTCCAATTGCGCCGGGACTAAAGGACACACAAGCCCTTCGTGATAAATACTATAATATTGTGTTGTCTAGAATGGAAAAACTCACCAATCAATCGATAAGAGAGCATGTACTTTTCAACAAATCTTTCTGTGTACTCGATTTTATAAGCGATTATAATTCCTATAAAGGCAATGCCTATGGCATGGCGAATACCTTGACCCAAACGGCATTTTTGCGTCCCAAGCTCAAAAGCAAGAAAGTTAAAGATTTGTATTTTACAGGCCAATTGACTGTACCCGGCCCTGGTGTTCCGCCAGCCCTGATTTCAGGGAATATCGTTGCGGATATGATTGCGCCTCAATAAAATTCCAGTGCTATGAAAACCCTTTCTCAACGTGATGCCATTGGAATTTGGGAAACTCAAAAAGTGGAGGTCAAAACGAAGTCCGATACCGAACTTCCTCTGATTCAAGTGCCTATGATTCATTTGGCATAGCCGATTTTTTGAGTACATTGCAGGTGTAATCCTTTTGCCCATGAAACAAATCATTAATATTGAGGGGATGACCTGCCAAGGGTGTGCGTCGTCTGTTGAACAAGCCATTACACAACTCCCCGCTGTGGAAAGCGTTAGCGCCAATCCCAAAAATGGGGTTGTATCGGTTTTGCAGCAATCCCCAGTCCATCCCGACGAAATCAAAGCAGTTTTACCGCCTAAGTACGCACTGATTGATAATCCATCAACAGCGCCTTCAAAAGCCAAACAGCTTTTTCCACTCGGACTGATTTATCTGTTTTTGATTGGCGGAACATCAATTATCCATTTTCCCATTTTTGAAACACAGGCGGTTTTGCCTGACTTTATGGGTTTGTTTTTTGTCGTATTTTCTTTTTTTAAGCTCCTCGACCTCAAGGGATTTCAAAACAGTTTTCGCAGGTATGACCCACTTGCTAAATCCCTTCCTTTTTATGGCTGGCTATACCCGTTTGTAGAGCTTGCATTAGGCGTTCTTTTTTTGATGCGTTTAGAAGTTCAACTGACACTTTGCCTCACTTTGGGGATTTTGGGCATGACGACCATAGGAGTTATCAAAGTTTTGTCTTCAAAAAAGCAAATTCAATGTGCATGTTTGGGCTCGGTGCTAAACCTTCCGATGACCGAGGCCACCTTGATTGAAAACGCATTGATGATTGGCATGGCAGGGGGGATGCTCCTATAACTGCCCTAAAAATATTGCTAAAGCGTTTTGGAATTGGGATTCCAATTTCGAATCCAATATGCCCTTATTGTTATCAAAGGTTTTCGGAAAATTTGGAAGGGAAAAACTTGGGATATCATAAGGGTTTTTCCTTGCTATTCGTTTATGGGCTTGCTCTAAAACGGTTTTAGCACCCCGATTACCATCACTGGTTGCCAACAGCAACATGGGCTTGCAATACCAAATGTCTCCCTCAAAACGAGAAATCCAATCAAAGATGTTTTTAAAAGCAGCAGAATAGGAGCTGTTGTGCTCGGCAAAAGAAATGATGATTCCATCTGCCGAAATAACTAAGTCTTTGAAGTCATAAGCAAGTTGGGGAAACCCATCCTTGGTTTCGCGATCAACACTAAAAATAGGCATATCATAATCATTTAAATCCAAGACAATCACTTGGGCATCCGGCACACGAGAGGCAGCATAAGTCGCAAGTTTTTTATTGATAGAATGTACAGAGGAACTCGCTCCAAAGGCAATGATCTTTTTCATGCTCTGCAAATTACAATTTCTATTTTATTTTAAAAATTGGCTGTTGTTTGTGTATCCAATCTAGATAAGTAATATCTTTATAATGATGGTGCAAGTCGTTTATCTTCACTTTTTCTCGTACACTCAAAATCGCTTTTGGGCATTTACCCAGATGCAACGCGCACATGCTGGTTTGAAAGACTGCAAGGGTTTGCTCTCTGCAAAAATCTTTGCTAATTTAGTTAAAGACCAATGATAAATCTTTTAATTCCAAAAGAGCGTACCACACAAATTTCTGTGGGGATAATTTGGTTGTTTCATATTAGTGGTGCTTTGGGAATTCTCTATGGTAATAAAGAGTTTTTTTTACAAACCACTCCAATCAACTTATTTTTTACGCTTGTGCTCTTGTTTGTAAATCTAAAAAATCCAGATCGTCGCATGGCATGGGCAGCGATTTTGGCGTTTACCCTTGGCATGTTGGTAGAGATACTTGGCGTAAACTATGGTTTGATTTTTGGGAGCTACTCCTATGGCGAAAATCTTGGAGTTAAAATCCTTGGCGTTCCCATTTTAATTGGGGCCAATTGGGTAATGCTGAGTTTTATCACAGCAGCGATGGGAGATGCTTTATGGAAAAAAAATAAAATTTTTGCCGCGATATCGGGCGCAGTACTTATGGTACTCATCGATTTGGTAATTGAGCCTGTTGCACCCATATTCGATTACTGGACGTTTAGCGATCATGTAGCACCTCTTTCAAACTATATCGGATGGTTTTTAGTTGCTTTACCTATACAGTTAGGGGCACAATATTGGATTACTGAAAAAGAATATACCTTTTCGGTACATCTTGTGTTGGTTCACTTTTTATTTTTTGGAGTATTTGCCCTACAATAGCCCCGTAGTTCAAAGGATAAAATATAAGTTTATATTATTTTTTTATAATCTTTCTGGAATATGAGTTTGACCCAGAAATAACTTCTACAAAATAAATCCCTGCCGGTTGATTAGTCAAGTTAAAAATATCCCTGCTTTTTTCAGGTTTATATGTAGAAATCAATTTTCCAGTAAAATTATAAACATTGGCCTCTTTGATAATTTTTCCATTTGTCAAGCTAACATAAACATAATTTGTAAAGGGGTTTGGGTATACAAATAATTTATTGTCTATGTCTTCTGACACAAATAACGTGTTATAATTAGAAGAAGCGCTCCAGCTTGAGGCAAGGCTATTATCATTATTAAGACTATTTAGCATTAAAAATGCACCGTCACCATCTGCAGTTGTTGGCCATGGTGCCTCGTCATTATAATTTACTATATCAATAAGGTTTCCGAAGCTATCAAGTAGCTTAATTTCTTCACTATTATTTGATAGCTTTCTAGAAAATTCGTCATATGGAGAAAAGCCATAAAATGATAAAAATACATCTGCATTATTAGCCAATATAACAGATTGATATGGCATTATTGATGACCCGGGAGGAAACTGATATGATATCCCTAACCCACCAAAATAAACCCCTGTTGTGTTTATAGTTGTACCACTATTATTTGTAATCTCTACAAATTCATAGTCTCCATCATCACTTTGTGGGGGATGGTAATGGATTTTACTAATTACAAGAGGGGGCGTGCTAATCTGATCGCATAACGAGGTATCATTAAGCTCAGAAGACAACCAATTAATACGTTGTGAAATAAAAGATTTTAAATTATTTATACGGTTATTAAATTCAATATCGACACCCCACTGTAATTCCTGTCGATTTACAGCTTCAGAAATTAAGGAAACCGTTTGATTTATTAATTCAAATATCTTATTTTCTGAGAGTGGCTGACCGCTAGAACTAAGTTCATCCCATCGTTTTGCTAGATAGCAATTAAATAAAGAATCGTTCAATAGATTTTGCCAAAATTTTGAGCCAATATTTCCATATGTTAATTGCCATTCATCATACTTACTTCTATCAAATCCCCAATCAAACAAGTCATTGCCATACGTAAGATTAAAATCCCAAATAGGACCAGCTCTTAACTTGCCCCTACGGTCTTTATGAAAAAAAGTACTGAACTGATATGCGTCTGCATTAGATGCTAATTCATTAAGTAAAATAAAATCAACGAATGATGGAATATCAATCAAAGATTGATAGCTTTCAGAAAAGGAAATATTAGGGTTTAAAGACTTGTCATCTAATTCTCTGAAAATATTTTCAATATAGTTTTGTTGTTCTGAAGTTATCTCATCAGGACTGGGATGTTCAAGAGCATACTGTGTGTTATAGCCTCCATAATTTGGGAGTTCCCAGGCAAGAATTTCTTCCCCTTCAATCTTGTCAGATTTAACAATATACCCTCCAGTCAAATTAGGTAAAGCATTATCGTCCTGATTAATTTTTTTAATATCTATTCTACTATCATCTGCTTTAAGTTTTTCTAAAAGCATATAAATACCTTTATATTCATCATTTAAAACAAGTTCACAATAATGAGCTTCAGAAGCATACTGACCCACTAAATTTGAAAGTTTATAACTTAAAAAATCACGCATAAATATCGTGTCAAATGCGATGCCACTTAAAATCCAATCATTTTCCTTTGGCATCCCAAGTAATTTCACGTTATCCTTATTACCTGATTCATCGAAAGTAGTAAAAGCATATTGCTTTTTAGAAAAAATAGTTGAGCTTGCTCCTCTTATCTCAATTTGAACGGACCCCTCGAAATCAATATAATCGCTATTATTTACATCATTTACGTAGTTTCTTTGATCATTAGGACGTTTGATGATTTTGATTGTTGCAGGAATTTTAGGTTCAGTTGGTATATCATTGCCATTAGTATTAAGAATAACAATGGGTAAATTTGATGATTGGAAATTTATTTCAACAGGTTCTGGATTAGGCTCTTCAAACCAAAATGGGGTTTCATCATATGCCTGGCTACTACTTATGATTTCAACTGAGAGAACAGGTAATGCAGTCATATCTGAAGAATCTGCTGATTGGTTATGGACTTGCACAGATAGATTATTTGTTCCATTTTGTAATAGAGATCTATCTATAAAAATTCTATCAGGGCTATATCCTCTGTAAAGATTTGCTTCGTTCCACCCCTCGGCAGTATCATTATAGCTGATTTGTTGACCTGATAATAGATTTCGTCCAATTTCTACACCGTTCAAATACGCAACAAATGCATCGTCATAATCAATGTCCAAAATTATTCTATTGATTTCTGACATATCAAATATTTGGAATTCTTTACGCATGTAAAGTGAAATCGTTGGAGCTATTACTGTGGTATCATCATCATCGCCATAACCAATCCCAGAAAAGCCGACTGACCAAGATGAATCGTCAAATCCTTGTTGATTCCAATTATTTGGCAACTGATAATTTGGAGTAGTGTACATCCAGTTTACACCAGGCGAAACTACTGTCTGCCAATTCGAGTTTTGTGCATTTATAAATGATAAACAACTTAAACTGAAAGAAGCATATAGGGAATAGGTGATGATTAAAGCTTTAAACGTAAATTTATTTTCCAAATATTATTTGTTTAACTCCAAAATTATTGAATTTTATGTAATATAGCCCATTAGGTAAGTTTAATGATATATTAAATCGGTTCTGTTGATTAACAATTATGCGTTTCATTAATTTACCCTTTATATTAAAAACTTGAATAACATCTATTGGCTGTACAGATTCAACGAATATTTTTTCATTAGTAGGATTAGGAAAAACAGTTATTGATGGTTCGGTATAATCAAAAGTAGACAAGTTTCCAATGTACTCAAAATCTATCCAATTTAAATTGAATTCATTTCCGAGCACATTCATGGTCATTTCGTAAGTCCCTTCCGTTAATTCAAATTCCTTCTCTATTGTTTGCCAACTTTGCCATCCATTTGTATTAGGAACTTGAAAATTATTTAAAGTAGTATCATAAGTGCCATTATTAGAAAGCACTAGATTGAAGAGCCCACCGGAATAATTACTAGAGACTCTTGATTTTATTCTATAACTTCCTGTTTCGTTGATTTGAACAAGATATTTTGCATAATCTCCTTGATTCATGTAGGATAAATTTTGCCCCCCTCCTGAGTCATAGCAGTTTTCTACACTCAGTCCGCTTTCCTCCCAAAATTCTTCAGCTTGTACTAGACCAGGGATTTGAATCCCTCCATCCTCAATTAAATTAAACTCAAACCAGTTTACATTGAATTCACCCTCAATTACGTTAAAATTTAGGGTATAATCACCTGATTTGATTAGCACTGTAATTTCTTCTGTATTTTGCCAACTTTGCCATCCATTTGTTTGTGGAGTAGAAAAGGTGTGTAAAACCTGATCAGGCTTATTTTCACTTGATAAGGATAAATTAAATGTACTTATGTCATATCCTGAAACTCTACTTTTGATTTTATAATATCCTGTATTTGGTACATGAACAAGATAATTTGTGAAGTCTCCAGGGTTTAAAAAACTTATGTTTTTTCCACCACCCACGTCACTACATGTTTCTGTGCTTACTCCATAATGACTAAAAAAGTCTTCTGATTCGATTTTACCTGTTAAAGTTTTAGGTTGCATTTCTGGTGAATCATACACAAATTCATACCAATTGATATTTACGGCTGAATTCATGGATGTCATTACCAGATTATAATTACCTTGAGGTATAACTGCTTGCTGCTCTATAGTTTGCCAATTGTTCCAGCCCCCAGTATTTTGAGGCATGACTTGTGCAACAGGAAATGTTTTTCCGTCTGTTTTTACCAAAGTAAGATCATATCTTGCATCATTATAAGCTGTAGTTACTCTATTTTTAATAGTGTAAGTTCCTTGCTGATCTATATGAACATCATACGTTGCGTTATCACCATCATCTAGATAGCCCAGTTGACTTCCACCACCAGTATCTGATGTTGATGAAACCACTAGCCCTGTTTGACTTGTAAAATCTTCAGCCTGAATATTTCCAGGAATTTGTTTTCTGTTAGTATCGTCAATAAGGTCAAAATTCAACCAGTTGAGATTAAATTCAGAATCTAATGGTTTTAAAACCAAAGTGTATTTTCCTTTATCTAAACTCCATTCTTTTGTGATTGTTTGCCAATTTTGCCAACCACCAGTTCCGTCAAACGATAATGTTAAGTAGCGGACAACGGCGTCGTCGTTTCTCAATTCTAAGCTAAATGAAGCATTGTTTCTCAATGTTGAAACCCTACACTCAATCAAATAGTCCCCTTCTTCACGAATATCGACTTGATACTTAGTGTAATCTCCAGGATGCAAGTCTTTTATATTTAAACCAAGCCCTGTATCAGTAGTTTCTTCTGTGCCAATCCCATAATGATTATCATAAAGCTCAGCTTCAATTTTTCCTGGAATTAAATTGATTTCGTCCAATAAGTTCTCTACGTCAAAATTTGAGAAACCAACAACATCATCATTTGTCGATGAGGTTATCGAACCGGCAGCTGAACTAACTAAAATTTCGTCATAAAAAGATAAATAGTCATTAATAGTCAATAGAATTGAACGATTATTATCCCCAATTTGAGCATCAACTATCTCAACGGACTCTCCATTTACTAAAAGTGTGAATGAGTCTGTATTAATAGATGAAGAAAGTATAGGTTTGTTGAATGTGATATCAACCTGTTGATCATTTGAATCAGTAACTCCTCCAATGATTTTGAAAACAGGAGATTGAACAGGGGATAAATGAAATGAAAAGTGTTCTACATTAAACTCCTTATCACCAGCAATACGAATTTTGAGTTGGTTACTTCCTGAAGGAAGAAAAGCAGTTTCCGTGGTATTGGTTGAAAAGTTAGAAAAACTACCAGTTGAATTCAAAACTACGATAGGTGTTATTAAGATGTCGTTTAGTTCATAATATAATTTACCGCCAGATTCATTAGTTGCGTACGTAGTTTCAATATTGTAATATCCTTCTTGCTGAATATCAACAGTATATTTTATCCATTCCTTGTTATTAACATATCCTACAGAGTATCCATTAGAATTGCTTCCGCCAGAGCTGTCAGTTGAAATATCAACCCCATCGTTTCGAAAAGACCATCCTTTGTTCCAAGTGTTGGTTCCGCCAGATCCACTGTAATTTCCATACTCATTATCACTGTAGGCAAGTCCTTGAGAACCCATATCGTAGTGAGTGGCATGAATCAGTCCTGGGATTGTATTAGCAGCATATGGTTTAAGCTCCTCGGAGGAAGGCTGTCTCAGCATAGCGTCAATGACCCCTTTGCGGTAATCACAATTTTCGATTTTTGTGGCAGCAGCTAGTTCTAGCATGCCTTGATATGCATCTGCAGGACTAGGCGCACTAGCATTTCCTTTAAAATAATCTACAACAGAATTATACTTCGAATTTGATGGAATTGAAAAAGAGGATACTATAGTTTCAATTCTTTTCCATGGCCACCATGCCCATCCAATATTATTGTCCTCAAAAAGCTTGATGGCTTCTTTAAACCATACATTAGAGTTTTCGCCACTTTCGCCCATCCAAAGAGGTACATTAAATTGGTCTCGCATGTCAAGTACCCATTGAATCGTGTTTTGAGTATTGTTATTCCAATACTTATGAAAACTATAGACCATGTTGTTATCCCACGGTGGAGTAAGACCAGTAAAGTCGTTAGCAAACCAGTTTCCTTCTATAAAAATGATATGATTGGTATCATGATCTCGAATCGCATTTGTGACTTGTACATAAAGGTTTTTGATTTCACCTCCACTCAAGTTCCAATTGGGTTCGTTAAGAATGTCATACCCCCCAATCCACTCTTCATTTTTGTAGCGTTCTGCCAATTTTCCCCATAAGGCCACCATTTTTTGTTTGTTTTCATTGCTTTCCCATAATGACGGCTTGGATGTGTCATAATCTGATATCCCTTGATCATAACCCTGTCCACCGGGAGCAGCATGAAGGTCTAAGATCAAATAAAGTTCATTGTCTTGGCACCAGTCTAATAGTGCATCAACCATATCAAAACCTTTTGTAAGCCAGGTATTCTCTCCTAGCACTTCATCTTCAATGGGAAGCGTAAATAGATTATAATGCATAGGAAGTCTAACGCTATTAAAACCCCAACTAGCAATTGAATCTATATCTGTTTTTGTTACAAAGTTATCTAGCCAATTATCATAAAATTCCTGAGTATTAGCCACCCCCATCAAAGACTCTAGTTTACTTCTAAACTCTTGTTGATTATTCGCTCCCCCAATTACGTTCATCATGTAGGGTTCTTGCAACATCCAACCTCCCAAACCAACCCCTTGTAGCAGAATTGAATTTCCATCCTTATCTAAAATTTCTTTAGCAGAAGTTGTGAGATATTGGGCATGAACACTAACCCCAAAAAACAGAACGATTTGGAAAAAGAGTAAACGAATCATCTATTAAAAAATAAAAAGATAGCTATATTTCAATTTTTGAATTCATGCTTTACCCAATCAACTTCCATCACCCATTTACCTTTCATAGGGGTGTCTGTGATTTTCGCAAAGTTTAAAATGGCAAACATTGATTCTGGATAATCATCACCTAAACCCTCGTTGCGGTACACTTCATCTCCGTTCAATCGGTAAACAAGGTCACTACCTTGCCACTCAACGGAGTAATCATTAAAGTCAACGAGGCTGGTTTTGACTGAAGTCCGAAGACTCCACCAATCTCCTTTATCACATTCGCCTAAACTTTTAATTGCACCTGTCGTATAGTGTCCATCTCCAAAGTCGCCATGGTGTTCGAAAATATCGATTTCTCCAGATCCAGTTAAGGGCCAGCAAATATTTTCGTTTGGCTCTTGTACCGGGGGTTCGTTATTTTGCGCCCCTAGTATCCACCACGCTGGAAACATAGATGCTTGGCTTTCACCCTGGATCCGTAAACGAGCTGTCCATTTACCTTTCATAAATTCTTTTCGATTTTTTGATGCAATTCGACCTGCGACATAAGAAGTTTCAGGGTGTTGATTCCCATATTTATCCATGTTATCACAGACAATTTCATCTTGAATATTTATTAATCTTATTTTTAAAGTACCATCACTCACTTCACGTGTGTTATATTGATTATCCGGCACATAGCATTGTTTTTCATTATTTACCCAAATTCTTTGGTCTTGCCAGTTATTGTGATCGAACGTTTCAAAGTCATCAAAGAAATCAACCTTCCATTCATCATCATTAGAGATACTTGAAAATCCATAGAAGATGGAAATGCATATGAGTGAAATAATCCCATATTTAAAAATATTGTTTACCATTTTAAAGTTTTTCTATTATAATCGTTTGTATTGATCTTTTAGGAATTTGTAAAGTTGATGATTTTGAAGAAACGGTTAAAACATAGTCTAAATCATGGTCGTTTTCATTTAAGACGACTGCCACCAAACTATCATCATTATTTACAAAAGCAGTAGAAGTAAGTTGATTTGATGTGGTACCAACGGAAACTCGTTTTGCACCTGGTCGGATAAATTTTGAAAAATGGCCGATATAGTAATATGAATTTGTAAATTTTATTTTACCCGTTTTTGTATCTCCATGAACTGGAGCAAAGCAGAAATTACCTACATGATTAGGACCTCCATTTTCATTAAGTAAAATATTCCAGTCCGTCCATGCAACTGTACCGTTATTAAAATCATTTATCATTGCTTTGGCGTAGCGTTCTGGAAGTTTTGGATTTTTGATTTGACCCTCATCGTAGCCCTCATTACAACCTTCAGTAAAAATCAATTTTTTGTCCGGAAATGCTGTTGCAACTTTACCTACATTATTAAACATAGGCTTTCCATCTTTCCAATCTTCATACCAATGAAACCCTGTGCCCCAAACATATTTGTTAGCTTCCGGATCAGCTAAAATAACACTGGCCCTCTCAAAAAGTAGGTCACGATTGTGATCCCATATAATAATTTTTTTATCTCCCAAACCTTCACGCTCTAAAGCAGGACCTAAATGATTTTTTAAAAAATCTCTCTCTTCTTCAGCAGTATAAATACAAGATTCCCAACGCTGAACAGCCATGGGTTCGTTTTGAATAGTTAGTCCCCAAATAGGAATACCTTCTTTCTCATAGGCCTTGATAAATTTTGTAAAATAATTTGCCCAAGAAGGATAGTAACTTTTTTTAAGCTTACCGCCTTGCAGCATGTTATTATTTGTTTTCATGAAAGCTGGAGGGCTCCAAGGGCTCGCATAAACAACAATGTCTTTTGGAGCTACCTCCAATACTCTTTTGGTAAATGGGATTTTGTATTTACGATCTCTTTCAATAGAAAATGTTTCTAATGATTCATCACCCTCTTCAATATAGGTATAACTTTCTGATGAAAAATCACAGCTATGGATAATTGTTCTTGCCAGAGTATATCCAATACCTTCTTTTTCAGAAAAATAACTTTTTAAAAAAAGATCTTGTTGGTCTTTATCAAGCTTATAAAATGTTTCAGCTGCAGCATCGGTCAAAGCCGCTCCTATTCCCAAAAACGATTGAAACTCAATGTTGGGATCGATTGTCACACTTGATTGGGTTTCTAATGGTTGAATAAAGGCACCAAAACTAATTGTTGATTCAGTCTTTACCATTTTGTTGTTTGATTGACTTTCAGTGGTGTAGACTGTAAACTTTTTGGTTGTAGTTAGTGAGTCAATAGGGCTCAATATTATAGATAAAAACGATAATAAAAAATGAAACATAGTTTACTAATTATAAATTGTCAACTCCAAACAATGATATCTCAGAGCCATGAACGTAGGTATCACTTCCGTAATTAGCAGTTATACTGAACTTAAAATACCTAAAATCTGGAGACACCTCATCTAGATTAAAATCATGTCCTTGCGCTGCCTCATCAATTTTTTCATCGGGAATATTTCCAGATCCATCACTTGGGTCCCCGATATCAAAATTTCCCAACAGCTGCCATTCTACCTTATCATTACTCACGTATACTTCAAAGCTACGAAGGTTTTCAGCTTGGTAGTAATAGGCAGTATTTGCAGGACCATTATACCAAAATGCGCGCTGCCAAACCTTAAAACGATTGATTTTTACATTTTTATTGAGATCGATTACAATATCAAGAGGCCAACGTAAAACGCCTCCGTTTAAAGATCTATAGATAATAAAATAACTGTTGTCACTATTTGTCGAAACAGTATCGACTATATCATCCCAAAAATTAACAGTTTGACCTTCCCATGCATCTCCATTCACTGAAAGATTAGAAACTAATCTCCAAGAAGTCTTATCAATCTTTTCTTCAAACAGCGGGGTGAAGGCACCAAAGTCTGTATCAGGGGTTGAGTTTCCATCAAAATCTTCAACTTTAATAGAAAAGTTTTGCTCTTCAGCAGCTAGACCTCTAACAAATCTAGCTCCGTTTTGATTGCTTGAAGATAAAATCCTGATTTCTTTTTTGCCATCACTTCCTGTTATAGACACATAAATAAATACAGTTTTTTCTTCATCATTTATCCAGTTTACTCTAACTCCGCCTAAATCTGGAGTAATTTCTAGACTTTCTATAACGTCAAAAATAAACGAACGATCAGGGGAAAAATCGACAGAAACAACTTCTGACTGATTTTGACCTGTGTCGTAAACAGATAAATTTACTGTCACTGGACTTGTATCGATTAAGCCACTAATTTCAATAGAATCGTTTTCTTTGCTAGAAACACGAAACACTTCATCGCCTTGGGCGTTTATATAATCGGCACGTACAAATAGAATGTCATTATCTACAGGTAAGTCGTAATAAATAATTCCTCCTCCACTTGTGGGAGTTACCGATTGAACTGAGAGTTTTCCTGGTGCAGTAGTGTCATCTTTTATATCACTACTGTCACAACTGCCAATCAAAAAACCAGCAAAAGCAAGAGTTAGTAAATAAGTTAACTTATTCATAAAAATTATTTTTGTATTTACCATTCTGGATTTTGAATTAAATTGGGGTTAGTAGTTAATTCACTCGTTTTTAAAGGATGTAAATAATCACGTGGAGTTGAGAATGAACGTGTTCCCAATTCTTTTATCTGATAATATCCAAATTCAGACACTTCATCAACAGACCACCCATACACAGGTTGATTAAGATATTCTTCAGCACGTTTCCATCGTCTTAAATCGTCGTAACGATGACCTTCAAAAGAAAGTTCAATCATGCGTTCATGATGGATAATTTCACGTAAGCCCTCCTTAGTTGTGTGTTTATTTGGTGTTTTTGCAATAAAAGTATTTCCCCATGATTCTTCAACTGTAGGAATTCCAGCACGATCTCTCACAATATTAAGAGCGTCGTAAACTTCTTTGCTAGGACCATAAGCTTCATTCATAGCTTCAGCGTAGTTGAGATAAAGTTCTGCTAAGCGAATATTTGGCCAAGCATATCGAACCAATTTGTCATATCCTTCACCCTCCGAATCTGGATGTACCAGTTTTTTCAATGCATATCCCGTCAATAGGTAATCACTTGTTTGTGCAATTCTTCCATGAGTTTGACCTTTTCTCATACGCAGGGTCCAAAGCTCGCCCCATGCTCTATATTCTCCTGTATCAAATCCAATGGACGAGTAAAAACGAGGCTCTCTATCTAGATGTAGGTAGGCTGTTTTCAATCCAGGTTTAGCGTATATTTTTCGATCGGGTGGGATTGTCAATAAATCATAACGACCACTAAAATTAAAAGACAAATCTTCATCAATTGGCAATCCATTTCTCGTGTAATACATTTCAGCTACCCTTAAGGTTGGGGAAATCCATTGCCAAGCAGCTTCAACAGCAGAAGCTGTTGGGTCTTTCATCAAGGCACCAGACTGAAGTTGCCACCAACTATTTACAGGATGCGAATCACCCCATATTAACTCAGAATTCCATTTCTCTACTATTGAGAATTTTATGTCATAAAGAGTCCTGTAAAAACTATTTTGAAAATTATCAGTATCATAAACCCTAGGGCTTTCAGAGTAGTTATAAATAGCTACTCCTTGCTCAATGGCTTGCTCAATAGCTTGAAGAGAAATTGTAGCTGCACTTTCCCATTTTGTGATATCCTCAACGAGGTTAAAAAATGGGTTCCCTTCATGATCATTAAAATCGCTGTAAAACTCATTATTACCATTAAACAATGGACTGGCGGCATAAAGGCTGACTCTTGATTTAATACCACTAGCGATAACTTTATCCAATCGTCCTAGATTATTTGTAGCCATGACACGACTTGGTAAATGAATAATTGCCTCATCAATAGTCGTAATTATATACTCAACTACCTCATCAACAGGTTTTCTGTATAGACGGAGCGCCTCATCTGAAGCATCAATAGGAGCGTTAATGTCAACTATGGGAATGGGGCCATAATTTTTTAACATTAAAAAATGATAATATGCTTTTAATAACTTGGCTTCCGCTGCCCATGCATTTTTTTCTTCTTGATTCATATCGACAACCAAATCGATGTTATCAATAAGTAAGTTACAACTTCGAATCCCTTCCCAAAGTGACCCTTGACCTCTTCCTGCAGCACCATAACCACTCCAAAAACCCATCAAGGGGTCATCTGTTGATTGTTCTCCTTTCATCATTTTAATAGAGTTAGGTTCTTTGGCAAAAGGAGTGGTTACCTCATCAGTTAATAACACAAAAGATGCATAAAGCCCATCATTTTGAGGTAAGTAACTGTAGCAAGTCGCAAGAGCAGTATACGCAGCATCTTTGCGTTGGAACATCAGAGAGACTTCCTGTGTTCGATCAGGAACAATGTCCAAATAATCATTACAGCTTGTTGAACTTAGTGTCAAACAAAAAACGGTGAAGATTAAAAGATATTTTTTCATCTTTAAAAGTTTAGTTGTAATCCTGCATTAATAATTCTTTGGGGTGGATAGCCTAATCCATTTCCTGCCATTTCAATGTCCCATAAATCAAATGAGCTGTAGTTGAATAAGTTTAATCCACTCAAATAAAATCGGATTGTAAGATTTCTATTTCTCAATAATGTTCTTGGAACTGTGTAACCAAGTTCAATATTTTTTAAACGGATAAAATCACCATCTCTCAACCACCAAGTTGAAGCATGGTTATTGTTTTCTACAACTTCTGTTGATAGTCTAGGCCAAAATGCATAGGGGTCTGGGTTGTTTTCAGACCAGTTATTTTCTGTAATAACACTTAAAGCATTCCGTTCATTGATAAAAGGAGCTACTGCGTTAGGATCAACAAAAAAGGAAGTATTTCCTGCACCTTGAAAGAAAAATGACATATCGATATTTTTATATCCAATAGAAGCGCCAAATCCAAAAATAATTTCAGGAACATATGGCTTTCCTATTGGGACTCTATCCAGCTCGTTAATCTTTCCATCCTCATTAACATCAACATATTTAATGTCTCCAGGCAGGTAGGTATACTCCCCACCAGAAAGTCCGTTAAACTGTTCTGGAGAATTAATAATATCGGATTCATCAATAAATAGTCGTTCAGCTAAATACCCTCTTGGCTGATTGGTATGATACCCTATTTCACTCAAATAAGAGAATGGGTATTGAGGCTCGTTTTTAACTAGGATTTCATTAGTTGCATATGTAAAAGTACCACGTCCTGTTACATAAATCCCATTTGAGAAAGCATGATTGTAATCGATAGCAATGTCCACGCCGTGGGAAGAAACTTCTCCTGTATTACTGCTAATGGACGTCGTTAATCCAGCAGTTTGTGGGAAGACAGGTCTAGATTCGTATATTTTTTTTCTATGCTCTGTAAAATAGTCTAATTGAAAGAGTAAGTTTTCAAAAAACTCCAATTCTATACCATAGTTTGTTTTTTCAGCAACCTCCCAAGTCACATTTGGATTTGAATAGCGATAAATATTATAACCATTGTAATAGTTTGAGTAATCATCACCCCATGTGTAGGATCTTCCTCCTTCATTGAGATTGACATCAGAAAGATAAAAAAATCGATCACTAGCTGAAGCGATATTATCATTTCCAACCAAACCATAAGTAAACTTAAATTTTAGTAGAGAAATAGTATTTTTTAGATTGCTAAAAAAAGATTCATTTGAAACAATCCAGCCCAGTCCAGCAGAGGGGAAAAATCCGAAACGATTGTTTTCTGCAAATTTTTCAGAACCATTGTATCCAAAATTGAACTCAGCAAAATAACGGTCATCATACCCATATGTTGCACGGCCTGAAAGCCCTAAATTTCTAGATGGTAAACTCGACAATGCAGAGTTTCCAGAGATCGTATTCATTGACTCACTGAAATTAAAAACTAGCAATCCACCTACTTGATGTTTTTCTAAAAATAATCTATCGTACTGGGTTACAAACTCATAATAATAATTGCTATTGACATAATTGTATATATCATTTCGATCAAGATATTCAGTGCCTTCTTGAATTTGGTAAAGAGTATTAGTGACTCCAGACTCGGTCTCTGTTTCAGCAACTCCATAGTAGAAGGGAGTAAAGCTTCTCAAGTTTTCATTAGACGAATAACTTTTGATGGCAGCTAGGGCTCGGAATGATAGGCCTTCTGTAATAAAGTTCAAATCTTGTTTGATTTGTATTTGCGATAGTATTGTGGAGGTAAAACGATTTTTGTATCCACGAACCATTTCAGCATATGGATTTACAAACCCGCCATTGCCCTTGTTGCCAAATAATGTGTGATTAAACTTTACATTTGACTCTTCATCAAAAGTGTAAAATTTTGGGAAATTGACAGGACTTGCTTGTGCGACCATTCCGAAAATACTTCCTGCATCGTTAATGGGTCCATTATATCTTTCAAAAAGAGAGTTAAATTTAACCGCAATTTGTGTAGTGTTCGTTAGGTTGATATTAATATTAGCTCTCAGATTAGACAAATTGATATCAATATTATTATTGAAATTATTGAGGGGGTCAACTTTTAATAAACCTGTGTCATTGTTATGAGATGCTGATAAATAGTATTGCGCTACATCTCCACCTCCATTCACATTAAGATTGAATTTTCTGTTGACCGTGTAATCCTTAAACAATTCCCGATACCAAGATACATTAGGATAAATTTCAGAGTCGAGACCTCTGCGGGTAGATTCGATTTTATTTTTACTAAATGCCAAAGCAGATGATGGGTTTCTTAATCGCAATGCACGATTGTAAAGCTCCATGTATTCGACACCATTTAGGAAGTCGCTGACTTGAGTGGGGGCTGCATTAGCAACTTCATATCGAAATGAAACCTTTGCCTTCCCTTTTACTCCTTCTTTTGTTGTGACAAGAATTACACCGTTAGCACCACGTGCTCCGTAGAGTGATGTGGCTGTAGCATCTTTCATAATAGAAAAACTCGCAATATTATCAGGCTCTACTCTAGCCAAATCATAGGAGCTTACTTCAAGTCCATCGATTAAAATTAAGGGGCTATTTGAAGTGCCAAAAGAAGTAATACCACGAATAAAAAATTCAGCAGTATCGGCTCCAGGCTCTCCTGAACGTTGGTAAGAAATAACTCCTGCCAATCGTCCAGCGAAAGAAGCTGTCAAATTTGAATTTGGCAGTTTGAGTTCTTCAGGTTTGATCGTATTAATTGACCCAATGACACTGTTCTTTTTTTGCTTTTGAAAAGCAACTACTTGAACTTCTTCAAGACTTTCAACATTTTCCGATAAAATGACATCAAGAGATCGCCTATTTTCTAAATCGACTGATTTGGTTTCAAAACCTAAATATGAGAAGAGTAGAGTGGATGAACTTGTTGAGGATGTCATAACATATTTTCCATCAAGGTCTGTTACAACTCCATTAGAGGTATCTTTTTCCAAAATAGTTACCCCTGGAAGTGGAACTCCGTCAACATCTACTACCGTTCCTGAGACCAAGTAGCCCTGGGCATTAATAACCACAGTACCTATCAAATTTATAATTAAAATAAAAGCGACCTTTTTTAACTTCATTTTTTAATAATCAGATGAACTTTTAAATTTTATTATGCAATAATTAATCGATAACCAGTTTTTGGTATGAATTATTGACTAGGATTAAATAAACTCCACTGCCCAAATCACCAACGTATAGAATGTTATTAGAAACAACTTTATTAAGAACAGTTTTTCCAGAAAGGTCAATAATTTTGATTGTTTCATTAAAAGTGGTCCCTTTAAAATAAATATAATCAGATGTTGGGTTGGGATACATTATAATTCCCCTATCGTTAAAATCACTAAAGGAAGCTGTTGAACCAATAAAAGATGGGCCAGCTAAGTCATCAATATAAAAAGTATTGGGGGTACCATTCCCCCCATTGATATATATACTTATAAATTTATAATCTGATTGATCATCTGGAACCGAGGATAATTTGAAATATAGTGTCTGCCATTCATTAGCAAATAAAATATTATCATCTGTTTCAAAGGATGTATTATTTCCATCACCCTTAATACTGCCAACTTTAAAACGAACATAAGTTGTTTCAGGGGATAAAACTCGAATAGAAAAGACATCATCCTTATTGAAGTCAATGAAATTATTTAACTCATAGCTTATTCTGTTCCACCCGCCCCAAGAGCTATTTTTCTCCCATTTTAGTACGTTATTTGAAGCATCTGTTGGATCATTGACAATGGAAAAGTTTGGTGGCGGGTCACCCATTGTATCTTTGACAACATACTCTGCGGCTCCTCCTGGTTCATTATCATCGTAGATAGCAAAAGTTGGAACTGTTGCAGATGTCGTAAAAGTTCCATTAACACCTGAAACAGAATCACCCCCTACATGACTTGTAGAGTTTTCTTTTATTCCATACCAATATGTATTATTTGGCAAAAGCATTTCATTAGGCACAATAGTAAAAGTTAATTTATCATCAGATAATATTGCACGGCTCGGAACAATTTCACCACTCGATTGCCCTAAACGCAATTCAACATTATTATTACTATCGACTATTTCTGAGCCATCATTATTTACATATGCCAAACTTCCAGTGATTGATAGGGTTGTATAGACTTCAAGGTCAGTTAGTCCATCTTGAACTACTGTTGAACTTGCACTAGGTGGTGTATCACCTTTATGAATATCATCAAAATAATATATATCGCCAGTACTAGAACCGCCGTGAGTTCTATCAAAATAAAGCTGAACTCTGTTATGGTTTGTGGCAGTAGTGGTACTGAAATTATATACAAGTTCAACCCATTGGTTGATATCAGTAACATATATTTCTTTTTCACCACTATTTTGACCATAGTTTGGATCATTCTGAAGTTGCATCCTAACTTTTACTGGCTTAGGAGCCCAAACCTTAACCCTGAAATAAGGGGTGGCTGAATAATCGAAAAAACTGAGCTTTGATCCATTCACATCTCCGTTTTCAATCCCTGCATCACCAGATGGGACTGTATATTTTCCTACATAATTAGATGTGTTTATCCCCGATTTGTCAGGATTTTCAATTTTTTGAAAACCTGCTCCACCCCATGACGACCATGATGCATCGGACTCATCAGACTCAAAATCAATTAACATTTGATTTACAAGAAAAGGCTCTATGGTAAATGTTGAACTTGAAGGCACAAGATTTGATGCATCATTGTAGGCTACCATTGTGTGGTCAATCGATAGGTAGTAAGTGGTATCATTTGTCAAGCCATCATTAGAGGAAATTACAATTTCGTTTTTATCATTGTTAATTATTGCTGTAAAGGTGACGTTTGTTCCAGTCGCATTATTTTCTTTAAAGACGATAGATGAAACCAAATCATCATTTGTTAGTTCTGTGTTATCGATTTTTACTAAACTAGCATTGGAGTAAATTTTTAGTTCAGTATTTTTTGAAACGTTTGCTTTCCCATCAGATGGAAGATACCTTAATTGTTTTTCAGTATACAAATTAGGTGCTGTAACATCATCAATGTAATATGTATTACCAATAGCATTATTTTCTCCACTAAAGAAAATACCAAACTTGTTAAGAAGTATATCATTTGTATTGAAATTTAGAGTTACTTCAACCCATTGGTTAGTTTGAGTTACAGCGGTAGTCGCGACAGTGTTGTGACCTCCCCAGTCAGGATTATTTTCTAATTTTATGTTAATATTAATTTCTACTGGCGTCCAAATTTTGATCGTAACAGCTGAATTGTTTTCAGCATCATAATATCCATCAATTGATGGCAAACCAGCAACAGAAAGCAAATCTTCAATCATGGTTAATTTACCAACTTTTTGGGACGAATTAATGCCATCAGGACTGGGGTTGTCTACAGTTGTTGATGAAAGCGTACCATTCCAGTTAACAAATGTTTTATCAATACCATTAACCTCGAAGTCAGATAGTAATTGTATTTGTTGGGAACTAATGTTATAAGAAAGTAAGAAAACAAGAAATAGTTTAAAAGATTTCATAAAAAAAATTAACAGACAAATTTAAACATCAATAATTAAATTACATATAACTAATTATCAAAATATTAT
>Ga0066856_10000023_pt1 | contig 47303 bp, 55 predicted proteins | sample ETNtaG_5_FD_65605 | JGI IMG/M metagenome (GOLD analysis project Ga0066856, IMG submission 65605) | Marine microbial and viral communities from oxygen minimum zone, Eastern Pacific Ocean - ETNP201406SV205 | ecosystem: Environmental > Aquatic > Marine > Oceanic | place: Pacific Ocean: Eastern...
ACACGGTGAGGAAATAAGACACATACTTGGTCAAAAAGATGGAATAACTTCTATGATTAATTCTTTTGTGACCGAAGGTTTTGATGGGTTAGGACGATTGCCTACCGATATATTAAGTAGAAATCCAATGATGAGGGCTTTATTTGCTTTAGAAGTAGATAGAAGGTCTAAGTTATTAATCAAACAAGGTAAAAAAGATTTTACTGCTAGTGAAATACAGACATTAGGAAGACAAGCTAAACAAGGTGCTATTGAGGAAACCCAGAAATTTATGTATAACATAGCTGAACAACCTAGACTTGGTACTACATGGTTAAGATTTATAATGCCTTTCTTTGCGGCTCAAGTAGAGGTTGTAAGTGTATGGGCCGGATTAGCAAGAAGGGATCCAAGTATTATACCTAAAGCTAATATGTTATGGAAATCACCTAATCGTGCAGTTAATACAGAAGGTGGTATGGTAGAAGGTGCAGGGGGTAATTATAGTTTAATTACTACTGATGATGAAGGTAATGAATATATAACCTTAATGTTATCAGAACAATATACACAGGATAAAGAATGGTTTAATACTCATTGGGGTATGTATATTGCAGACGCCACTTTTAGGTTTAACAAAGCCAGTTTTAACATGATGTTAAATAATCCAGTAGGTAATGGTGGACCGATTATAAATATATTGGCCAATGAATATTACATAAGAAATCCTGAAAAAGAGAAAACTGCTATTGCAGAATACCTTTTATCATGGGGTGCTAAAGGTGGTACAAGTTTTCCTCAGAGAGTATTAGCTGGTCAATCACCTACTGTAAGAAGTATTGTTGAAGGATTTGATTTTTGGGGTGATTATAACGGACAAAAACAAAAAATGTTAATTGATGTGGCTACTTATTTTGACACCAGAGTAAGACTTGGTGAAATAGATTTGGTGACACCAGAGGAAATTTTTCATGCAACAGATACATTATGGTGGTTGTTTGCTAGTTTTAGATATTACTCACCAGCCTCACCAATCATAGATACACCACTAAAACCTTATAGGGACGCTTATCAAGAATTAGTTGAAGAGTATGGGCCAGAGGAAGGTACAGAGAAATTTATACAAAATTATGGTGATGAATATTTTGCAGTCACCAGAGGTAGAACAGTTAGTAAAACTGGATTGCCACCAACTATAGAAACAGAAAAAGCCACACAGAAATTTAAAGATATTATTTTAGAGTTTCCAGAGTATGGTAGAATAATCGTAGGTGATGTGGCTGATGTAGGAGAGTTTTCATCTACCACTTTTGCGGCTCAAATATCAAGTACCGTTGATGACCAATTTGGCCAGACTGTAATCGATAGGTTTGGTGCAGAAAGAGAATATAAGGATTTAACTGCTGATGATTTCTTAGAGGATGGTAGATTAAAAGATATTGACGCCGATATTGGATACCAGAAATATGGTAAATTAATGGATTATGTGGATAGTGTAATGATGGAGATGGGTCTACCTAACTTAATGGTAAAAGACGCATATAAATTAAGAGAGTATCGCACCGAGGAATTAGACAAGATATTGGAAGAACACCCAGGATTCGCAGAGGATTTTTATAAAAATAGAGATTTATCACCAGATAGATGGGATAATAAAATAGCTGATATGGAGAAAATAGTATTAGCAGTAATGGATCCTGCAATAACTAATGATTGGTTATCAAGACCAGACATGGTAGGTTTAGCAGTTTATATAGATAACAGAAACCAAATGAAAGAAGTTTTACAAGGCAGTAAATATAAATCTCTGGACGCTAAAGCCAATACTAAACTTGCTTATGAATGGGCCTCAATAGTTGCAGATATTATTGCAGAGTATCCAGAATTTGCTAGTATATATTATAGGTACCTTGAAGGAGACCCGGTTAATTAATGAATAGTGTAAAACTTTACATAGAACTGATACAAAAAGCCCTAAATGGTTCAATCACAACACAAGAGGCAGAGGCATTAAAAGCATTAGATACACTCATAGAAACTGAGGATAAATTAGATGAAGGTGTATTAGATTTAGACCAATACTCATGGGCATTTGGCCCAACAGTCACCGAGGTTTTAAATAATGCAGAGCCTAATAATTCATCAATGGCTGAAGTGTTAGGTAATTTTAGACCATCGACAGATAAATTTATGAATAGAAGTTCAACTAATCCATTTCAAGTTATTAATGGTGTGCATGAAAAAGCCAAAGTAATGGACGCTATGACTTTAGATAATCCTATAGAAAAAGCAATGGAAATGCACGAGGCTTTGGGGTTTGTTCCAGCTAATTTCCAAACTGAGGCAGAAAATTCTTTAGCTCCTTTAATGCAGTTTTTAGATACCACAGACCAAATAGAAAATTCTTTATATAATCTACCTACAAATAAGCCATATAATTTTACTGAAAGTGAATGGGCTACATTAAAAGGTTATGATGATTTTGAAGGAGTTGTAGAAAATGAGGTTGTTGAAGTATTAGCTAAATGGGTAGCCTCTATAGGTGTACCTATAGCTGGGGGATTTGTAGGTGGAGTACCAGGAGCATTAGGTGGGGCAGCCGTAGCACCAGAAATGCCTATTGAGGACACAATAGCTTTATTACCTGAACCAATACAAGCAGGATTTTGGGATAGTTTACCAGCATGGGCAGTACCATTATTTAAAAAATCAAACCCTTCAAGTAATATTGATGAGGCATTAGAGGCCGCTAAAGGAAAAGGTGGAGCAGTAGATTTAGAGAAATGGACACAAGCCAAAAACGCAGGGTCCATAGAGGAGTTTAATGACATCATGGATCCCAAAAATAAAACTGCGGTTCAAAGATTTACTGGATGGATAAGTAGTTGGAAAAATCCTATAGCAAAGAAATGGGTTAAAAGGATTGTTTTACCTTTCGCCTTCTTTGCGGCAGCAGGTACAATGTCAAGACTAGGAAGTGGAGATGTACCTGACCCAGTTTTTGAACCAGGTGCTTTGGATGGTGAAAGTGCATATATACCAATAGATGAGAATCCCGCAATGGAAGATACTCAACAACCTGATACTACTACCATAGAAGGTGTTGCTGAGAGTAGTACCTTAGATACAACTCCATTTGACCCGGAAGATGATACACCAACCATAGAAAGTTTTATGAACGAGTATGGGCCTAATCCATGGAAATCAGGTTATTATGTTGTGCCTGACCAACAAGAGTTAGCAGATGGTATGTTTGAAGGATTAGACTACGCTGGTAATTTTTATAAATCACCAGAAATGCCTGAAGGCGCTATGGGTGGGGGTTGGAATCCACAAGATTATTTTCCTATGTTAAAACCAGGAACTACGATACCAAATAAATTATTTACTCAATATGGTGACAAGACTTGGCTACAACTTATAGCAGAGGCAAGTAATAAATATAATGTACCTGCAGAAATAATTTATGGTATTATGTTTCAAGAAACTGGGGGCACTATGGATAACTTCCAGATAGTTAATGATACAAATGGTTATGATTCCGTAGGATTTGGTGGTATTAATATGGCACCAGATAACTTCGGAGAAGGTGGGGAAGATGATTTTATTTGGGGTTCTATTTCACCAGACCAAGCTACAGACCCAGCATTTGCCATTAACTTTATTGCCTTTGAAATAGATAGGTATAGAGATTACTATGATGGTAATATGGCAGCCTCAATAATTAAATATAGAGGTGGTATAAAGCAAGGTCAAACCTATGCAGATACTGGTCAATTCTTTAGTGATTTAGACCAAGATTATTTAACAAAAGTATATGGTTGGGCTACACAATCAGGTATTGGTGAGATTTATACTCCGTTAGTTCAAGAGGCATTAGGTAAAGATGTAAAAAGAGAATGGGATCCTTATGTAGCAAAAGAGGACGATGTTATGAAAGGATTTGTGGATAATGTCTTTGAGAACCAATATGGTAGAAAAGCCGTTCAAGCTGACTATGATTATTGGTTGCCACAGATATTAGAAATGGACCATGAAACTTATGTTGCAAAACAAACCGCTTTAGATGATAGCCAGAAGTATGAAGGTCAAACTGTTCTTGGTAAATTAAATGAAGGTGTAGAAGGAACTGGAGAGGCTGAGTATTATAAAGAAAAGAAAGATTACCAAACTGTGCAAGATTGGTTTAGTAGCAATATGCTAAGAGGATTTGATGTTTAATGGCTGAGGATACACCAACATTTAAGTGGTTTAGATATGATACTGGTTCTTATGGTACTACTTCTGAAAGTAGTCCACCAGAAGGTGCTAAATTTTTAGAGGATATAGATGAATTTAAAGATGAGGACGCAGATAAATTTACCTTAGAAAATCTACCCACTGTAGATGATGTATTGGCTATGATAAAATCTGATGATGAGGGACAAGACCCACCTAATCCTGGTGGGGGTCCAGAAAATACTGCACTTCTACAATTACCTCAAACTACAAAGATTGTAAAAGTAGGCGATGAAATACGAGCCGTATTAGAATTTAGCGATGGTCTAGGTGCGGCATGGTATGACCTTACAGATGTTCAATTTAATAATTTAGGTTCACCGGCCGCTGAGGAATCATACGCTAACGCCAGTCAGTTTCAAGCTAAGTATGGTGACTTCTACTTTGGTAATGTAAATGAAATAGAAATCAATGGAGATGTGGCTTGGCAACAAATGACCAAATCTATCTTTGCTGAGTTTGGAGCTTTTGTACCATTAGACACACCTGAATTAAAAAGATTAGTTTTACAAGGATATTTAGAAGGCTGGGATTCTAAACAAGTAGAGGCGGCCTATAAAAATACTTCTTATTATAATAACATGTCAAATGCCGCCAGAGATTGGGCAGGCATGTCAGATACAGAAAAAGAATTAGCCGTAGAAAGACAAGCCTATGGTTTATTATCTCATTATGTTTTTGAAAATGGTGAATATCCTGCTGATGGATTAAAACATTTTACAGACCAAGCCAAACAAATAGCAAGTGGTCAAACAACTGCTGAGGCTATTCAATATAGTATGACTACTGAGGCTCAAGGTGTTGTAGGCTCACCTGCAGAACAAAGAGTAAGTGACCAACTCTCAGCTAAAAATGCCGCTATCGGTCAAGACAATGCCAACTATTCAAGAATATTAAATAGCCACAATGTTTATTATGGTAATCATGTAGCAGTAGATGAAGGCCACTATCGTGAATTAGCAAGGCAATTATCTACAAATGAGATAGATTGGAATAGCGTAATGAATACAATACAAACTGGTTCAGGTGCTACACATATAGGTAAAGACCCAACATTAACATGGAACCAATATTCATCTGGTGCTAAAGCAATATTAAAAGAAGGTTTAGAATTAAACTCAGTAGAAAATAATGACCCATTATTACTTAAAGTTTTAGGTGGTGAATTACAGGGTAAAGATATAGACCTTGCAATAAGAGCCGATGATAGATTTTTAAAAACAAAAAAAGCGGAAAATGAATTTACGGATAGTGTTAATTCTATCGGAAGTATGCTAGGATTTGAATAATGGCTATTACTGATACGGATTTTATACAGAGAACTATACAGAATAATCCTTGGCTACAGTATTTTTCTACCGATTTTATTAACAATGTGGTAGACCTTGTTGTATTTCAAGGTATATCGGATCCCGGTGTTTTAATAGATGAGATAAGACAAACCGATGATTATAAACAAAGGTTTGCTGGTTTAGTTCAAAGACAAGCGGCTGGTCTACCGCCTATGAAAGAAAGTGAATACCTAGAATATGAAAGGTCTGTATTTACTATTTTAAATAGTTATGGTATAACAGATGTATTTGCAAGTGGTGGTATAACAGGCTCAGAGTTTAGAGATAATGTTGCTACTCTTGTGGCTGGTAATGTCGATGTAGTAGATTTTGCCCGTAGAATAGATAGAGGTTATGCACAAGTAAGAGAGAGTTATGACCAAGTTAAAACCACATTTGAAAATTTTTATGGTGTATCACCAACAGAATCCGATTTACTTACATACTTTTTAGACCCATCTAAAGGGGTAGAAGTATTAGAAAATCAGATAGCCACTGCACAAATAGGTGGAGCGGCTATGAAATATGGATTAAATATAACTAGGTCAAGAGCCGACTTTTTAAGACAATATGGTGTGACCGAGGAACTAGCTAAAGATGGATTTTCAGAAGTAGCTAGAGAGAAGGAATCCTTGACAAAACTAGCAAGGATCCATAGTATTAGTCCATTGAGTGATGAACAAATACAAGATTATGTATTCCATGAGGATACAAATGTTGCGGGTCAAAGAAAGAAAATATTTGACACCGCCCTATCAGAATTTCAAGCTGGTACCACCGGACGATTTAGCCGAACAGGCGGTCTATCCGGCTTAGGTGAAACTCGTAGAGGTGGATACTAGATGAATAACGGAACCCTGACCGTATCAGGCGAACTAAATAACCTTATTGGTTCTCCGACCAATAAGCGTATAAAGGAGAAACTATGAGTAAATTCGAGGAATTAATCGGACAAGCAAAAGAAGGAAACATTGAGGCATTAGACCAGTTAGAGGCTGAGTTTAGTGGTTCTGCATTAAGAGAAAAAGCTGAAAAGGCCAGTGAGCTACAAGCACAAGTAGACCAACTTGCTCCTTTCGCCAAAGAGGCAAAAATAAAATCTCTTAAAGATAGTCTACCAGAGGCATACCAAAGTGTGGATTTAAATGCTGATGACCTGATTGATGTTGCCCCTACGGATATTACACTAGAAACTCTTATTATCAAGGCACAAGGAAAGCAAAAAGCTGAACTTGAGTTTCAAACTAAGGCTGCTCATGCGGCTGGCTTTGATAATGTTGAGGCGTATAAAGAGGCATTGGAAAGTATCAGGCCCGAGCCTTCAGGGGTGCAACCCTCTGAGGCCGTTAGCGATATGGAGAAAATCGCAACTGCGGCTACCGGTACTTCTAGTGGTATACCAGACAATAGTGTAGATACTTCCAAATTGGCAGCCGATACCTACAAGCAATCAAAGAAATCAGGTAAAGCAGATGACTACGCAATAGGCGAGGCATTAGAGGCTTTATTTGATAATCAGATTAACCAGGAGAACTAATTTGAGAATTTGTCAGGCATGTGGGATAAAGCAAGACCATAATAGGAATTTCTGTACCGATTGCAACTCTGTGGTTGATACACTAGAAATGAACATAGCCCCTTCGGCTATGCCATCGACAAAAAATAATAAACCGCCGCGTAGACCAACAAATGCGTGGGAAAAGGGTACAAGAAAAGATGAGCGAGGAGTTGCTTATCTTGACAAACAAGGTAAACCCTTAAAAAATGGCGAAGGTTTTAATCAACATGATTATAAACCCAAGCCGATAAGTATAAGTGCTAATTAATAGGAGAATATAAATGGCTACACAATCAGGTACAAGGCGTACCTATGATTCCACTATCGGGGTTAAACTCGATATGGAAGACGCAATCCATTTGATTTCACCTTTTGATGTGCCTTTCTTAGGTACTTACGGTGCAGAAGGCGGTTCAGCTTTATCATCGGAAGATACATCATCTAAAAAAGTAGAATGGATAGAGGACGAACTCGTTCCGGCATCCGATGCAATTAATATGGGTAGCAACATAAATAACTCAGCCACAACTTTAACAGTTGATAATGGTGGTTATTTTAAGGCTAATGACCTTATTAGAGTAGATGATGAACTTTTAACAGTATCAGCGGTATCAGGCAACAACTTAACAGTTGCTAGAGGTTATGGGGACAGTACTGCTGCCGCCCATAATGATGATGCTGTTGTGTATATATTAGGAACACTACCAGTTGAAGGTGCGGATCCAGTATCCGGGGTAAACTTTCAAAGAGTTTCCAAATATAACATGACACAAATATACCAAGATGAGTTAGAGGTCACTCGTTCCGAGGAAAAAGCCGCTAAATACGGTGTAAGTTCTGAGATTGCATACCAAGGTGGTAAGAGGCTTAAAGAAGCCGCAATCAAAATGGAACAAAACCTTATTCTGGGATCCAGAAATGAGGACACTTCAAACAAGAAAAGGTCCATGGGTGGACTTGACTACTTCATTACAAGTAATGTGGATAGCTCAACTAACACACTAACCATGGCAAAAATCAACGACCAAATGCAGAACTCATTTGACGCCGGCGGTAATGTTTCATTACTTGTCGTAGGTGGCGCTCAAAAGAGAAAAATCAACGCATTTGATTCCGATGATATTCGTTTCTCACAGGACGAAAACATCAGAGGTGCAGTCGTAGATTACTTGGATACCGATTTCGGTAGAGTGTATGTAATGTTAAACAGATGGGTACCAAGCGATATGTTGTTTGGACTAGAACCACAATACATCAACCTAGTATGGTTTGATAGATGGTTCATGGAGGCACTAGCAAAAACTGGTGACCGCCAACAATTTCAACTCATTGGGGAATCCTCAATGAAAGTTAAAAATGAAAAAGCCCATTTCAAATTTAACGCATTAACATAATGGGAACCGTTAGAGGGACTATCTCAACTTATGAGGGTCCCTCTGACCCCAAACCAGAACAAGAGGAAGAATAATGGAGGCAAAAGTTAATTTAAGTCAAATACTACAAGGGGGTTTAGCTGCCTTGGTAGGTTGGTTATTTAAAACAGTTAATGACCTTCAACAAGAAGTAGCAACTTTAAAGGCACAGGTTCAAGCATATCAAGATAGTATTTCAGGGTTTAATCAAAACTTAACAATTATTGAGGAAGTAATCCGTGAAATATTATTTAAAGTAGGAGGATAATGGCAGCCGCAAGTACCATAATAGATAGAATAACTAAAGCCTTTAATAGGCATGACAACGCAGATATATTAGCTACGGACATGAACGCAAGTACCACAAGTTTGGTATATACTGGAATTCTACCAGCATGGGGACCAGGCTCAGTTGCAGAAGTTGACCAAGAATTAATGTTGGTTCAAACTGTGGATACCACTTTAAAAACTGCTACTGTTATAAGAGGTTGGTTAAATTCTACTGCCGCTACTCATAGTGCAAATACACCTATCTATGTAAATCCTAGAGTTTCAAGGGCTGATGTTTTAGATTTATTTAACGATTGCCTTACTTCAATATATCCAACTATATATAAAACTTCTACAACCACTGCTACATATAGCAATAATACCATTGGATATAATATGCCGTCAGATACATCTAAAATATTAACCGTTCAATATCAAGTAAATACCAATGCAAGTCAATGGGAACATATAGGTGATTTTGAATTAATGCACCACATGGACACAAGTGATTTCTCTGGGGGTAAAGCAGTTATGATAAGAAAATCTTTACCATCCTCAGCAACTATTCGTATTACATACTCCTCACCTTTTACTAGATTTACTGCGGAAAATAATGATATGACCTCAGCAGTAGGCTTACAAGATTACATGACAGACCTTTTATTTTATTTTTCAATGAACCGATTAGCAGTTCAGGAAGAGTTAGAGAACACGCAGAAAAAGAACGCACAAAGTCATCAAAGGGCTCAGGAATCACCTCCATTCTTATCAGTAAGAACAGGCGAGTGGTACCAGGCTCGTTTTGAGGAATTGTTGCAAGATTGTAAAAACCGACTACACTTGGATAATAAACCATTTATAATGAGTAGATATGGCTAGAAAATATTTCAGTAATACCGCAGTAGCAACAACCTTATCGACATCTATTTCGGATGCCGATACTTCCTTGACAGTTAATAGTTCTACTGGTTATCCCGCAGTACCATTTACAATAGCAATTAATCCAGGTACTTCATCTGAGGAAATAATTAAAGTAGCGGCTAAATCTGGTACAACCTTTAGCTCACTTTCAAGAGGTTATGATAATACAACTGCAAGGGCTCACACTTCTGGAGCAAGTATTAAACATGTGGCTGCGGCTGAGGATTTTGACGCATTATATACTCACAGTCATGCCACTTCAGATGGCCATACAAATATTCCTATAGCCAATGTGACCGGCACAGTACCAACAACAAAAGGTGGTACAGGTCTTAGTTCTTTGGGATCCGCTAAACAAGTATTAAAAGTTAATGACGCCGGTAATGCCTTAGAGTATGGTAATGCAGAGGCAATATTAAACATAGATGGTATGACAGATGGGTCTGGAATTACGATTGCAGATACCGATGATTTTGCTATATCAGATGGAGGCGTAGAGAAAAAAGTTAATGCCTCACAAATAAAAGCCTATACTCAACATACCGATGAGGAAATAGAAGATGTTGTAGGTGGTATGTTAGATGGTGATGAAAATTTTATAACGGTTGAATACGATGATACTGATGGAAATATAGATTTTACAGTAGCCACAAAAGATGAGGATAATATGTCATCTAACTCGGCTACACATTTACCTACTCAACAATCAGTAAAGGCTTATGTAGATACTCACGCGGCCCTTAATACACATTTAACTTTAGTTGATGAGGATAATATGTCATCTAACTCCGCAACTTCAGTACCTTCTCAACAATCTGTCAAAGCCTATGTGGATGGCCAAACTCATTTAACTTTAATTGATGAGGATAACTTTTCTAGCGATAGTGCTACACAACCTCCTTCCCAGCAATCTGTTAAGGCTTATGTTGATACTCACGCCGCTTTAGGAACACATTTAACTTTAATTGATGAGGACGACATGGCTACTAACTCAGCTACTAGACCCCCATCCCAACAATCAGTAAAGGCTTATGTGGATGGTCAAACTTTATCTTTAATCGATGAGGACGATATGTCCACCAATAGTGCTACTCGTCCACCTTCTCAACAATCAGTAAAAGCCTATGTAGATGGCGCCAGTGTTAGCTCTGAACAAGTAGAGGACATTGTAGGTGCCATGTTTAGTAGCAATACTGAAACAGGTATTACTGCCACTTATGCTGATAATGCCTCGGGATCCGGTAAGATTAACTTAGCAGTTTCTGCCTCATCGGACGCAATAACCGAAGGGGATTCAGATTTTACTATTACAGATACAGGCACAGGTACTGGTATTCATTATGAAATAGATAATACCGATATGGCTGACTGGAATAGAGGTGGTATTGCATTAACAACTGCCGGTGGAACTTTTAGACACCATCAAACACAAGCGGCCACTTATACGATTGGCTCTAGTGAAGGAGCAGTTATGGCTGGACCAATAGAAATAACAGGAGTAATAACTAATCAAGGAACATTGGTGGTATTATGAGTTCAATAATTAAGGTAGATACAATACAAGAAAAAACTTCTGCTAATGGTGTGTCAATAGATGGTCTTAAAATAAAAGATGTGACCTCGGGTTCTATTATGAGTAAGCCAATACTTCAAATTGTAACAGGAACCACAACAACTGATACAGGTGCAATAGCTACAACATCTTTTTCAAACGGCAACACAGGACTTACTGCTGATATAACTCCTAGTTCAACATCAAGTAAAATAATGGTTTTTGTATTTCAAACTTTAAATGCAGAGAGAAGTGGTGGTGGAGATATGGAAGGTTATGTAAATATAATGAGAGATAGCACTCAACTTGGTCAATGGTGGTATAAAGCATCTACGGGATTAGTACAACCACAAATTCAAACATTGGCTCACATAGATAGCCCTAGTTCAACTTCTTCAATAACATATAAAACACAAATTAGAGGCAGCACAACTGAAAATTCAGGTAGAGTAAGAGCAAATCAGCAAGTTACAGGAACTGAAAGCCCATCAAGTATTCACTTAATAGAGATAGCAGGATAGTATGGATTCAGTAGATATAAAAACATCAGCAATATCACAACTTGGTGGTACACAGTTTCAAGTCAAACCTGATTTATCTGTAGTATATTTTGATGGTAATGCAACAGAGCCAAGTGATAGTGATATTACAAATAAGATTGCAGAAATAGAAGTGAAAGAGGCTAGAAAAATTGCTTATCCTTCTATACCAGACCAACTAGATGAAATTTATCATAATGGAATAGACGCTTGGAAAGTTATAATAAAGAAAGTAAAAGATGACAACCCTAAGCCAGGAGAATAAATGCCAGGAGTAATTAAAATATCAGATGGATCCAATACAGTGGGATTAACTGTGCCTAGCTCTTTAGGTTCAGACAAGACAATTACTATTCCTAATGCAACAGGCACATTAAATTTACAAAGTGGTTCTGTATTACAAACAGTATTAGGAACTCACTCTACAAATGAACAAATTACAAACACCAGTTTTGAGGACACAAACTTAGACGCCACTATTACGCCTAGTTCTACATCAAGTAAGATATTGGTTTTAGTAAATCACTCTACATTATCTTGGGCTCCAGGTGCTATACCTTGGGGTTATATTCAATTACTTAGAGGTTCTACAGTTCTTACTAACAGGTCTTTAGGTATGAAAGCATATTTACACGGAGATGGTAATAACTATGTGGCTGCACCATTTCAGATGACATTTCTTGATGCACCAAGTAGCACCTCTGCACTTACTTATAAAACACAAGCCAAGTTTGCAGGTTCAGGTTCTGGTCAAATAGAAGTAGGTTATCAAAACTTAATGCAACATATTATTTTAATGGAGATAGGTGGATAATGTATCTTAATGGAGAAGTAAGAGAAATAGACGCAGTCCAAAGTTTAGTTCCAGGAGCTAAATTTGTTATGAGTGATAATGTTATAACTAAATGGAGTAGCGAAGAAACCCAACCTACTGAAAAACAAATAGCTGATGAAAAAGCTAGGCTACAAGCAGAGTATGATACTAAGGATTGGGAAAGAAATAGACAATCAGAATACCCTGGTATATTAGATTGCATACACGCATTACTAGATGGTGGCGATACTCTTACAGATTTACAAGCGGCAAGAAAAGTAGTAAAAGACAAGTACCCTAAAGGATAGATTATGAGTGAATTACAGGTAAATACAATAAATGAAAATTCATCTGGAAGTGGCGTGACCATTGATGGTGCTTTAATCAAAGACAATTTTTTAGTAGCCACTGCAGGTGGAGGATTAGTAAAGTTAGGGGAATATACATTTAGTGATGACGCCGATAAAGATTTTGATGTTTGTGATGGTACTAAATATTATGGATATAAAATTATTTTAAAAGATTTCCACCCTGCAACTGATGACGCCTCTGCAAGATTAGGTTTTAGAAATGATGGTTCTGATGTTCTTACTTCTCTGTATACCCATAGAGCCGCATATACAATGGCGACAAATAGCTCTGGATCCTTAGCAGGCTCTGCCTCTAATCCAACAGGATATTTTGATATAACATTTAGTACTGGAACTGATAGTGGAGAATATGGACACGCTATTGCAGAGTTGTTTCCACACGACACAGAAAAAACTTGGGTTTCAAGAAGTATTAGAGAACAAGGTAATGGAACTAAATATATATCTAACAAAATTGGTTTTGCTAAAGACAACACAACTATAGATGGTATAAGAATTTATGCAAGTTCAGGCAATATAGCCTCAGGAAATATTGCAATATGGGGGTATGTAAAATAATGGCTAGAAGTTTAGACACAATAAAAGCCCAATTAAAAACTGACAATCCTACTTTAAAAAGTGATGGTAGAGTTTTTGATGAGGAAGAATACAATGAAACCATAAATGCTTGGGCAGATGAAATTAGAGCAAATGAAATAGACCAAGAAACTAATGGTTATAAATATGTTAGAAAAGAAACCTATCCTGAAATTGCAGAACAATTAGATTTGTTATACCACGATATGACTGCTGGAAAAGGAGATAAAACAGGCGAATGGTATAAAGCAGTTAAAGCCGTAAAAGACGCCAATCCTAAACCGTAATATGCAAACGCTTTTGTACCTACTTTTAATCGTTTTAATCTTGGAAAACTATGGTACTCTATGGAGTTATTTAAGAGGTACATCTGACAAACAACCATATTATTATAAAGAGAAAGACACTTGGAATTGGCAAGACACTTGGGATATGGAATAATGACATCTAACGGTTATACTAACAAGGAATTATTAAACATGGTAATTGAGAGATTGGATAAACTAGAGGAAAAACTAGATAGTAAATTGGACAAATCAGAATTTTATAAAGTATTGGGATTAGTGGCTACAGTGGTTTTAATAGTAGCCGCATTTATGTAGGAGGACTCATGGACTGTTGTGGTGGCGGCTGTTGCGGAGGCTAAATAAATTAATAAGAATACTTGCGGTCATGGTGCTACTTGCACCATTTCCTGTATTTGCAGAGGAAGTACCTGGTGAGGTCACAATAAATGAGGATTTTAGTGATGACACATATCAAGATGGCCTAACAGTTAGTGGCGGTGCTATTTATTGTGGGGAACAAGACCAATACGGAACTATAGGTTGTTCATTAGGAATTAATAGTAGTACCACTTTTGAATTTTCGGAAGATGTATATGAAGTAGGATTTTTAGTGGGTGCAGTAAATCAAGCATACTCCGTTAAATATTATTATGCCGATGGAACAGATGAAACTATAGAAAAATCAGGTCAAAGTAATACAGACTTTTCCACTATGTATGATACCTTTTATAAATCATTTACGGATTACAATAATGATGAGGCTAACACAGATAAATTTATTACCAAGTTTGAAGTTAATGTATCCGACCCTACTGTATTCGATACATTATACTGGCAATATGTAGATGAAAGCACTATTCCTACTACAACTACAACAACCACTAGCACCACATTACCTAAAGCGGAAGAAGTTGTGGAAGATGGTATTACTACTTATTTAGCTTGGGACGAGAATGGTTGCGAACATCCTAACAATCCTTTATCATATAAACAATACTTGGAGGCAGTAGAAAGTGGAAATTGGTTTGGCTATCAACCCGGTGATTGCTCTGATATACCTGATGTTGTTGTTGATATTATCGAGGAAGAAATAGAGGAAGAAATAGAGGAGATTGAGGAAGGGCCTACTGAGGAAGAATTACTTGAACTTGAAAGAATTGCTGAGGAAGAAAGAATTGCTGAGGAAAAAAGGATCCAAGCAGAAATAGACGCAGAATTAGAGGCTTTGGAAGAGGCTGAAATATTAGCAGAGTTAGAGGATTTAGATATACCAGAGGAAGAGGTACAAGAGCTGGTGGATTTTATACAAGAGTTTGAGGATATCGTTGAAGTTATAGAAATACCAGAGGAAATTATAGAGATACCAGATGAGATTATTATAATAGAGGAAATTATAGAGGAGGTGATAGATGAAGAAGTTGATGAGGAAGTTTTGGTTGAGCCAATACAGAAAGATGTTGAGGAGAAACCAACAGAGGAACTTGAGGAAATTATTGAGATAGAAATTATAGAGGAAGATTTAACAGAGGAAGAAGTTGCTGAAGTAATTGAGGAGTATGTAGAGGAACTTGAAACAGAGGAAGTCATAGAAATTATTGAGGAAGTTGTAGAAACTGGTATAGATAATTTAGACCAAGTAAGTGAGGAAGTTCAGGAAGTAATTCAAGCAGTAGTGGAAGAGGCTATAGAGGATATAGAGGAATTAACAGAGGAACAAGTTGAAGTTGTGGCTGAAGTCTTATCGGTAGAAACTGATGATGTGGAAATTATCGCAGAACAAATCGAGAAGGACGAAGTAATAGCTGAGGCAGTAGAGGAATATGTAGAGAGAGCCATAGAAAATAAAGATGTAGAGGATTACACTTTTTCTGATGTGGTAGTAGAGGTACAATATGAGGCCTTCTTAGAGAACCCAATAGAAACATTTATTGATTTAGATTTGGAAGGAATAAGTATAGATAACATAGGAGATGACATGACAAGTGACCAAAAGGAAAAAGCACAGGAAGTTGTAGTTCCTGTAATTTTGACTAGAATAGCTAGTATGTCCGCATTTATGTTTAGGAAATCAATATGATAAAAAAGATATGGAACTGGTTAATCACCATTATTAAAGAGACCCTAAACTTAAGCTGGACTTTAGTCGGTCTTGTTATTGCGACACTTACCTTGACCGGTAGTGCCCAGCAAATAACAGGATTAGCGACTATAATAACATTAGCCGTATGGTTATTGACTATTGGTTTTAGAAAATAATGTGCATGGTAGATGTAAAGGAAGATGGTTCTTTTACACAGATATGTAATTGTAAATACGGTAGTGACCATTGCTTGGGTGAGGTACATAAAGCCACCCATGATAACGACTATGTGGAGGAATAATGACAGAGTTTGAAGTATTAAGGTTTAGTTCTCAAAAGGATAGCACAAACGGTATTCTATTTAAGAAAAATAAAAATGGCACCAAACAATTTTTGTGTTATACATTAGAGGACGAAAAAAGAGATACCAAAGTAATGCACGAAACTAGGATCCCCGCTGGTAAATATAGGTTAGAGCTTAGAACAGTGGGGGGTTTTCATAGTAGGTATGTAAAGAAATATGGAGCATTTCATAAGGGTATGATTTGGGTAAAAGAGGTGCCTGGGTTTGAATACATATTATGGCATACAGGCAATACAGATGAGCATACTTCAGGTTGTTTAATTGTGGGTCAAAGCCAAGAAAGTAATTTAATAAAACCCGATGGGTTTATAGGCTCTAGCGTTTCGGCATATAAACATATCTATCCGATTGTGGTAGAGGCTATTGAAAATGGGGGTGCAAGTGTGGAATATATAGATTATGATACTACACCACCTAAACCAAAACCTAGAATTAACACAAGACATTGGGGTTTATAATTGGCTAAATCAGAATTAAACTTAGATTTTCCTTATGACTTATCGTTTGAGGAATTTTCTAAAGCAGTAGGTATTGGCGGTCTATGGTCTGTGGGTATAGATGGTACTGGTTATCTCTTATCTACATTAGAGGACGAGGCACCATTTGATTATAGAGCTTACACCGTTCAATCTATACCAGTTCAAAAACAAAGATTAGATACCTCTGCTGAACCAGGCGAACAAACATTTGAACAATGGTGGACTAGAGCCCAACACTCATGGGTAGGCGGTGCTGGTCAAAACATATTTGACGCCGAGGGTTCTAATAGGTTTTCTTTTAAACAAAGTAAAGGTATAGATATATGGACAGAAGGCCAATTGAAATTATTAAAAGATACGGCCAGTGTGGATAATAGCACCGGCGATGATTTGAATTGGTTTATTGCAGGCGGATATATATTCTATTCAAAAGATGGTTCATTATATAGAGGCACAACTGTAGATGGTACTTATACTGCTAATGATTTAGGCGGGCCTGGTAGTGGTCAAGATATAACTTCAATTACTACTGATGGCCAATATGTTTATGTCTGTTGGACAGGAACAAATAATATCAGAAAAGCCGACATTGATAGTGGTAGTTGGAGTAGTGAAGGTTCATTAGCTAATGACCTAGACCCTTCATTAATATCTTTTGTGAAAGGTAGATTAATGGCCGCTAAAGATAATAAATTATATGAAGTGGATTTATCTACTACTACCGCACCCGACCCACATTTTACACACAGAACAACAGACTGGGAATGGACTTCAATAACTGAGAGTGGTCCAGCCATCTATGCCTCTGGTTATGCTGGTGAAACTTCTGAGATTTACGCCACTAGATTAACTACTCAAGACTTAGCTTATGCTGATACAAGCACCCTGGGAGCGCCGATAAGCGTGTTTAAAGCGCCTGAGGGAGAGATTGTGCATACTATTAGGGGATACTTGGGTAGAGCCTTAGTTATAGGTACAAATAAAGGAATAAGGTTAGCAGTTATAACTGATGAAACTGGATCCTTAGAAGTAAGTTCTTTGTTGGTATCTGATGACCACAACTTAAACTATGCAGTTAAAGCCATTGAGTTAGATGGTGATTACGCATACTTTGGTTGGACTAAATATGATGGTACTTCATCTGGTATAGGTAAAATAAATTTGGCTGATACTACTTTTTCCTCTCATCTTATGTATGATATTCAAGGTGATGTCACCAGTATTGCACAGTTTGGTGGTAGGTTATTATTCTCTGTAAATAATGTAGGAGGCGGTGGTCATAGTAGAGTTATAAAGGAACATGCTACTGATTACATAGGTACTGGTACATTAGAAACAGGCGAAATAAGATACGGTACATTTGAAGTTAAAACCATAAGATACTTTGACGCCATGCTTAAAGGTACAGGCTTATTAGATGTGGATATAAAAAGAGATAATACTGAGGCTTATGAAAACATTGTCGCCGATTGGGAGGCAGATACAGAGGTAACCGATAGAGTATATGGTATTATTGAACAAACCTTAGAAAAAGATATATCCAGATTTGAATTAAAACTTACCTTAAAGACCTTAGGCTCTGCTACTAATACCCCTATTTTATTAGAGTGGAGAACTAGAGGTGAGCCTAAAGTAAAAGGAAGGTATAGATATTTTGTGCCTATAATGTTATATGATACAATGATAGCAAACAGTGGCCAGACATTTGGCTACGGTGGCTATAGCCAGGAGAAGTTAAATGAACTTGTGGAAATCTATAGAAGTGGTAAGATTATACAGTTTCAAGACCCTGGTAGCCACTTACCTAACGGTACGCCATCGGTGACTGTGAGAATAGAGGACTTACAGTTTAAATCGTGGGCACCGCCGTCAGGCTACGATGGACCAGGAGGTATAGCATTAGTAGTGATGAGAGAGCAGACCTAAGCACTAATCCGAGTGCAAATCCAGATATAAATAATCATATTGAAAGCCTAGGTTTAGACCCGGCTGACTATGATATATTGGATCCAGTTGAAGTAAGAAGTTGGGATACCAATATGGGTAACCATGTTGAACGCCTACATTATTATAAACTTCGGTTGATGAAAAAGACGCCAATGGACCCAGATGTATTTGATGATTTGGTCAAGCTAATAAAAAATGATAAACCCAAACCTAAACTACCTAAAGGTAATGAAACTTTTGTGGTAGCCCTAGCTGATTGGCAGTTAGGTAAATCGGATGGTGGGGGTACAAAAGAAGTAATTAAAAAGGTTAATCAAATGATAGTTGATGTCCAGCAACAAGTTAAAGACCTAAGAAAAACTGGCCACAAGATAGATGAATTATATATTGTGGGGTTAGGGGATTTAGTTGAAGGTTGCGATGGTCACTATGATATGCAAACCTTTAGTGTTGATTTGGATATGAGAAGTCAAGTAAGGTTAGCATGGCAATTACTAATTAAGATAGTAAAGGCTTGGGCACCTTTGTTTAACAAGGTAACCATAGCTTGTGTGCCAGGTAATCATGGGGAGGTAAGAAAAAATGGTAGAGCATTTACAACCTTCGGTGATAACTGGGATATCCATGTATTTGAAATACTAGAGGCGGTCATAGCCGAGAACAAACAAGCCTACAAACATGTAAGGTTTGATATACCCGATGATGAACTGGTAGTGGTGACTGATATAAGAGGAAAGAAATGTGTCTTTGCTCATGGCCATCAATTCCGAAGTGGAGGTACTAACTCTTTTGCTAAACAACAGAAGTGGTTGGCTTTACAATCATTAGCTAAATTAAAAGCGGATGGTTGTGATATATTATTGTCGGGCCATTACCACCACTTATCAATAGTACAAGAATACAATACCCTATTCCTTCAAGCACCTTCAATAGATGGTGGTAGTAGATGGGCCGAGAATACACATGCTTTGATTTCGGATCCCGGAACCTTGACATTTGTGGTAGGGAACAATACAATATCTAATATGGAGGTTATATAAATATGGACTATAAAGACCTAGCAGAAAAAACAATCTGGACATTTGTCGAGGCTTTTATTTCTGCTCTTACAGTCGCACCTTTAGTTGGAGTGGACGCTGACGCAGTTCAGTTGGCCGCTTTATCTGGTGGTGCTGCCGCTTTAGTGGTAATTAAAGAGTTTGCTAAAACCAAAATAGCTACTCCTTAATGAAATATAAAGCAAAGAAAAAGAAAAAAAGTAAGAAAAAGAAAAGGTACTAAAGTCCGTGGTGTTCTAGTATTTCTATAGCCTCATCTGGTGTATAGATAACTGCTGAAATACCACCGGCATTAGATACCTTCTCTAAAAAATATTTCTGTCGTGGGCTTAGTTTGTGGTTACCGTCAATTCGTTTGACTTCAAATGCCACAAACCGTCCATGAATACAACCAATAATATCTGATATACCTGCACCTTGTTGTGCAGAACCATGAACTTTAATCCACACACCACCTCTATCTCTTAACTCTTTTAGGATGGCTCTATGAACTACGCTTTCTCTTGCACCCATTTAGGTATCTCCCTCTTAGTATATTTGAGTAGGTGTTTCTTATGAACATTATAGTAGGCTCGGTATGATAACAAAGCACTACGGTTATTCTTAACATCATCAGGCATAGCTAAAACTGGTTTAGTCATTGGCTGGGGTAGTATATTTTTAGGTAAATGTCTTAATGCCTCAAGTAATCTTGTTTCGGTTTTATGTATCTTTTCATAACGGTAAGTGTATTCGGCACACAAAGCACGCCATAGTTTAAAGGTGTAATCATAGTTGCCACTTGTTTGTCTTATCCATTTACCACATGGGTGATTAATATAACAAGCCTTATATAAAATATCATTTTCGTATGGTGCTATATCATCAAGGATCCGATGAGCGGTACTCATTAGCTGGGCGTATTCTAAAATCATCTTAACCACATGCTTATCATTATGAGCCATAGCACATTTAACAGGGTCTTTATCTAGGTAAAAAATATTCATTAACTCTCCTTAAAAAAATAGAGTGGTATGTCTTGGCGCCTGACATACCACTCTTTATTGCTACGAGAGAGGAGGTAGCAATCTAATTATAACTCAATACTGTTGGTTGTGTCAACCGCAGTTTCGGTTTTAACCTCAGATGATTGAAGTAAATTACGGCTAAAGACATCATTTATTTCTGACCTCTTTTGCCCATTGTATTCACCATCAACGATGGCTACTGCACATTGTCTTCCTTCTAATCTATCTAAAGGTATATCCATAGCACCTGAGCCTGCTACTTCTACTCCACATGCCTCTAAAGTATTTCTAAAATTCCATAGAGATTGTGGAAGTAAGACAGTATTATACCAAAATCTTGCGCCGGTATAATCTCCGCCTTCTAATTCAAAAGTCCAAACAACCATCGGGTTACCTGCTTTAGAAGTTTCAGCTTTTGCCTCTACTACTTTAGCTGGGTAATTACCTTCAGGTATAACGGGCTTTCTGGTTTTACTTTCAACTCCTGTGAAGTCAACCTTAATTTGACTTTCACTTTGGATATTGACTTTACCTTCACTCATTTATTTACCTCCCAGTTTTTTGAGTAATTTAGGAACGGTCACATCTTTTGCCCAGTTAGGCAATACTTGTTCGTCCCCAGTGGTTAATCTCTCACCTACTAATGACTTCGCACTTCTAAATTCCATACCATATTCTAATGGTGGGTCTTGAGTAAGTGGTGCGTTAGCTGGTAAGTCACCTTCTCTTACAAAGGTTCTAGCAATTATGTCTGGCATTTCACATAGCGTAGACCTAATTGCTGGTGATACATCTGGAACGATGTCGGGACCAGCGGCGTTGCTATCCTCTTTTAAGTATCGTTCTTGTGCCAAATATATCAAGTGCATACCTTGAGTTCTACATACCGCAGATAACTCTTCCATAAACTCGTTCATGGATTGAGATAATCTACCCCAACTTTGCATAGTTGGATTGTTTGGCATGCGTTCTGTATCTCGGCTTTCCTCATCTTTTAGAATATACCTCATACATGTTCTTGCCAAAGCGGTGACTGTATCTACCACAACAGTTTTTCTATCATGGTCTGCATACTTAAGGTAATACAAAAAGTCATAGGCACTAGACCATTGAACTTTTGTAGGTTTGCCTTTCTTATCAACTGGAAACAGTTGAAGGTCAGGCACATCTCGAACTGTCATGACACCAGGCTCAGCCATAAATAAGATTGGTTTTGGACCAGAACAAGCAAATCTAGTCTTGCCTGTTTTCTGTCTGCCATAGACCGTCATGTGTAATGTCTGGTCTATCTTATCTACGGGAGATACTTGCGACATGATTTCGGCTAATCTAGCCTCGTCCATTTCTTACCTCCTTGGGTTTATACTTCTGTTTTCTTATTTGGTTAGCTTGTGGGGATCCTAACAATTCAGCATTACATAAATCCTGAAACGAACAATCCCAATCACATGCTTTACCTAGAACACGATAATAAGCCAATTCATCTCGGCTATCCATGAAGTTAATAACTTCTGCGGTAGCCAACAATTCTTGTATCATTGTGTCCGTAAGTAATTTTGGTTTAGCGATAGTTATCCTCTTATAAAAGTTGGAACTATTCTGCAAACTCTCTAACCAATGGGTTAGTTCATCTGTCATTTCCAAATCATTTTCCTCGATAAATTCTTTCAAGGTTAAATAATCGGTCTCTATCTTTACCTTAGACATACGACCTGACTTGGTCATACGCGGTTTAGTAGGTGGTTTGGTACGGATATAGTTAAAGATAAACTGGTCAACATTTATACCAAGTTTCTTTAACGCCCACAAATATAATGTGGATTGTATATCTGTATTACGCCACTCTGTATCTGGTAAAGTCTTGTTAGACTTATGGTCCCAGACACTTACCATACCGTTTCGTTTGTCTTGGACAATCATGTCTGGCTTAAACTTAAACTTAAGCTGGTCATTTATATCCACTTCAAACTCTTCCTCTACAGAAATTATCTCAAGGTTCTTATCTTCCTCTTCCCATTGATACATATAGCCGTTCATAAGTCTAGCCGATATACCTGGCAAATCTCCGTAGTGTTCTTTTTCCTCTGTCATTAACCCATTAAATTTGTGTGTTAGGTCGGCATAAGTTTCCAACCAATCATCACCTTTGTAATGAGTTTCTAAAAGAGAGTGGATCCAATTACCCAACGCTAATGGTAATGACTTACGCTTAGCCTCAAGTTGTTGGATATATTTATACTCATACTGTTTAGGACATCGCCTAAAAGTCTTGAGTTTGGATTGCGATATTGTAATCACTACTCTCCTCCTCTAATGAATTATAACATAACTGGTTAGTTATTCAAGAACTAAATCCTCTGCACCTTCAGACCACCATTGACCAACTTTAAAATCCACAGTCAAAGGTACTGATAATTTAAATGGTTGATAGTAAGATAGGTCAGGGTTTTCCATTACTTGTTTAATCTCATTTAACCTAGTAAGTAAATCCTCATCATTTTTAATTAAGAATAAAATGGAATCATGAACTGTACCAATAAGTTCAACACCTTTATTATCCTTGTATTTTTTATCTAATTCTTTTAAGGACATTAACATAAAGTCGCTGGCTAATGATTGGACTGGTGAGTTGATTGCTTGGCGTTCTGCTTGTGCCCTAAAGTATTCATTACTGGAATCTATATCGGGCAAATGTCTTACTCTACCAAGCGGGTTCATTACCCAGCCTTTTCTACGAACCATTTGTCTTTGTTGTTCATGCCAATCAACTAATGTAGGATAAGTCTGAAAGAATTTCCTACGAGTATCTTGTGCCTCATCAAGAGTTATCTTTAGACCAAAATTATCTCTGGCATACATTTGAAACTTCTCGGCACCCATACCATAAACAAAACCAAAGTTAACCGCTTTAGCTTTCTTTCTCTCTTCCGCCTCAGGTTCTACTTTACCTGTCATCGCTTGAGCAGTTAAGGTATGTATATCTTGACCTTCATTGTATGCTTTAACTAAAGCCTCATCTCTTGAATAGTGAGCTACCAACCTTAACTCTACTTGTGAATAATCAACCTCAACTACTTTGTATCCCTCAATACCGCCAATAAGACCTCTAATAAAAGTATCTCTTGGTACTTGTTGTAGGTTGGGGTCAGCACAAGAGAGCCGGCCGGTAACCGTATGAAATGGTTTATAACTTGGGTGTAGCCTATAATTTTTATCTAATCGTTGGGCCCAGTTATTAAAATATCTTGACCTATAGCCTGCCCATTTACGATACTCTAAAATATTATTAACCACTCCGCTCTCATCAATATCTCTTAGGCGCAGTAATACGGATTCAGCAGTTGAGGGATTACCAGTTTTAGTAGCCTCAAGTATAGGCAAACCTAAATCTTTATATAATACCTTACCAAGTTGTTGCACACTTCTAGGATTAAACTCACCAACCATATTAAATAAATCATTTTCTTTTTGGTCAATAATAAATTCAGTTTCCTCTAAGCGTTCATCAAATTTATCCATGTCTATAGGCATACCAGTTATTTCCATATCAGCTAAGGCTTTATAAGCTGGCATAAGAACATCATAAAACATGGTGTTTGATATATGCCTTGCTAACCCTAGATTACCACCAATTATCTGGCGTTGTTGTTCCCAGATTTGATAGGTGTATATAACATCTAAGGCACCATACTCTACAAGCTGATTGAAAGGTGTAATGTAGGGATCCTTATATTCTTTTAATAAGTATTTCCATGGTTCTACACCAAGATATTTTATGGCCAGAGTTTCTAAATCTTTCTTTAGGTTCTCATCGATAATATACTCGGCACCCATAGTATCATAACTTGGAAACCAATCTAGATTGTATGCCGTCTTTAATGCCTTGTAATCAAACTTACCGTTTTGCATTATCCAGTATTTAACATACGGGCCTAATGCCGCATAACACATCTGCCAAACACCTTCTTGTAATTGTCTTTCGTATTCGGCATGATTAATAGGTATCACATAAGCAGTTTCACCATCAAAGGTAACCTGAACGGTCACAATCTTAAACGATGGATTAGTAAAATCGCCTAGGTTTTTCTTATCATCAGTTGTGGTTTCGACATCGAGTGCGGCACACTCTTTCATGTTGGCTTTCATTTCCATCACTTGTGCAGTGGTGGTTACTACTACCGTTTTCATTTTAGAATATTCCTTTCATGTCCTTCGCAAAGCCATGTAATGAAAATATTGTATGGCTAAATGAACCTAACTCTACCGGTTCTTTAACAGAATTTTTTAATGCCTGTATAATAGCGTCACCATAAGCAATAGCTAGGATAACATCTTTAGCCCAGTGCTTATAAAAATCACAAGACCTCATAACATAGTGCATGTGGAGTTTGTAATTCCTCATCATGAAGTGATAACCAAGAGAACAAGGTACACGATTACCTTTATCTCTGTTTATATAGTCCTCATGATTCCACCAAATCGGTACCCATAATTGTCTGCTTTCTGGGTTCTTAATAAGGTGTCTAGTAATTGCCTCAACATTACCTTCTAATCTCTCAGGGTATGCGTAAGCAAATTTACCATCCTCATGTAAAAATTGTGACCAGTATTCCTCATCATTTTTATAAGCATTACCAGGATTAGCACCTGTTGTTAGCCTCTCTTGCAATTCCTCTTTAAGATAATTGCCATCAAGATTTTTCAATCCCCATTGCCAAGTATCGTTCATAATGGTTTTGCTACTTATACTATAGGAATAGTTTATCAATTCATGGGTGAGATAATCTGGATCCTTAGATACATCTTTATCTTGCACCGAATTGGATTGGTAAACTACTGCTAGTTCTTTTAGGTCTCGGCTAATCTCGTTCTTAGCCTCCTCTAAAGTGTGGTAGTATCTCATCTATCCTCCTCGTTTTTTACTTTAATTATTCTGGCCTCAGTATAGACTAGGATATCGGTTAGTTGTTCTAAACTATCGACCTTGTCTATCTCCTTTAGCCACTCGTATGTTGTTCTCATGGATTAACCTCTTTCTACAGTCCTCACAAATGGGACTGGCATTAATACCTTTATAACTTAAACACCTACTACATATCATAATCTACTCCTAAGCCTTCTAACTTAGAGAAGTCAAGGTCATTGATTACATTAGGCGGTCGTAGAATACCGTTGTTTGAGTTGTACCAAATCTGTCTTACTCTACGAAGTGGCCCATATAATTCATCATCGATAGGCTTACCTTGTTTCTCATATCTTAAAACCATCTCATGCCACTTCTGTATGCGAAGGGCAGTTGGTGTTTCTAATCTTAGCACATAATCCAAAAGATTTCTATGTGCATATAACCAAGGTAAAGTTTTAAAAGCATGGACTTGACTTACATCAATTTTCCATATCAAACCTATGTCTGATAACCGTTCTCTACCAGCTATATACTTGGCTAAGACAGTAGCTAAACCAATGTCAAGACCAGATATATAACCCATGTAGGTGACACGGCTATGAAACACGAGGGTAGGTTTAATGTGTGAATCCACTTGTCCTCTATAACTAGCGGATAACAGACAGTTACCCCATTTGTGTTTCTTAGCCGACCTTTTGTTTGACTTAAATTGCATTTCGGTGACTACACCGTCTTTGCCTCTCTTATTATATATCTCACGAGAGGCTTTGACAAATCTTGTCACCAGTTCAGGGTCTAGGTAAGAGCGAACTAAGTTAGTCCATCGTGCTTGGGTAAACCACAAATCTCTACCTATATCAAACTCGTTAGCCAGACTATCACAAATTAACTGGACATCATATAAGTTAGTGCCAATGGACATATCATGTTCGACTGTTGGTCTAGCGATATGTGCCATAGTAGCAACTTCCATTAATTGACTTGCGTCCGTTAAATAGATGGTCTTGCTATCATCATTTAAGCCTAATTGCATTTTAGTACCCGCTATTCTGCCTGAATTTATTTACTTCCGCTTTTCGGAAATAGTAATTGGCAAATTCTTTGGCGTCAAAGCCACTTACTATTAATAATTCCAAAAAGAAATGAAAGGTATCTGCTAACTCTTCCTTATAGTGGGTCTCATCAGTAGCCACTTCATCTTGTTTCCATGGCTTATTCTTAAGACAATTAGTTGCCTCAGATAATTCCTCTACTACTCGGTATGCACACTCCTTTAATCTGGACTGAACATTTCTTAAATCTAGTTCGCCAAATTGGTCTGGCTCTACTACATTAGCACCGTTCTTTTTCTCTATGGATTCATATTTCTCCATCAATTCAGTTTGCCTATTAAACATAGCCATGAGAACATTACCGGATCCCTCGCTATAGTGTTTAATAACTCCTTCTAAATCAATTTCCGAAAAGTCATTTACATTAACCATCGATTAATTTATCTCCTTTGTAAAGCAAATCATCTGGCCAAGTAAATGGCATAGTGATTGGCTCTACGCTATAATACCTTTTACGGTATCGGTTTAAGTGTTGTTTAACATAGCCTTCTACAAACTCGGCACTACTGCCGTTGTAATCGTATGGTGCTACATTAAATTGGTTATGGGTGTCATCTTGTGTATTAAAGGACACATCTAATAACCTATACATTAAGGCATAAGACATAACCAGCATATCATTTTTTAAAGAAGTGTCGCTACCATCAGGTGTAAGTTCTACACCCTCGTTAATAGCACCGTTCTGCATACAAAATAGGATTTGTGTAAAATCCATGTGTTGCTTAAGTGATTGCCACTCTCTAAGAAAGTCGCGGTTTCTTATCTTGCCCTGTCTATATATACTAGCGTAGATAGGCTCAGATATTTCTGGCGTTCTATCTAGGATATACAATCTACCATCTTGTTCTTCATCGTAGTAATGGTCTACTGCCCAAGATGACCAGTTATCGTCCCAATCTGTGGAGACACTGGCAGGGGATTTAATGATATAACAACTCTCTGGACCAAGCCATGTTTGTATGGCGTTAGCAAGAGTTGATTTGCCCGAGTTATCCGGGCCTTCGAGTATTATCATTTATACTATCCTCCTCTTATTTATTCTCTTATTTAATTGTATCATTTCTGGTCTCTTACAACAACTAACAAAGCCGGATTGTCTTTTACCAACTTCTCTAAATCCTGCTTTTCCTTTAGTGCTTGTAAGACCATATAGTCTATGGATTCACTCATACACATGTGGTAAAATATGATAGGTTTAGTTTGACCTGCTCTATCTATTCGCCCTCTAGCCTGAAAATAATTTATCCAACTATAATCTACGGAATAGAATATAGCCTTAGAACAAACTTTCTGTAAGCCATCAAGAGCCTCACCACTTGCGATTTGAATAATGAAAGGTTTATCACCTCCCTTCATTATCCATTTATCTATGAGCCGGCCGCGTTGCTTGGCACTTACTCCGCCTCGTATCACATAAGGCGTATCAAATACCTTCTGCAACTCAGCCAACTCACTCTTAAACCTAGCAAAAATAATTACGGGCTCACCGGCCTCATTTAAATTATCGACCAGGTCTACTGTGTGGAGTAATTTGTTTTCATTAAATACCACAGATTTACCCTCCTCATCATGAACTACATAGCCTGTCATTTCTTGCAGGCGAAGTAGTTTGGTAAGCACTATAGGAGCGAATATCATGTGGCGTTTATGAACAACCATTCCATCCAAACTAAATCTTTCGTAGCTGGCAAACACTTTGGGATCCCAGCGAACATCTACATTTATATCGGTAACGGGGGGCAAGTCTAAACAATCTTCCTTTCGGGCACTCGACACAAAGGGGCTGTATCTTTTTTCTAGGTCATCGACCATTCTGTACCCTAAGAGTTCATATCCAGATTTGCCACCCCAGATACCGTATTTATATCTAAAATCTGTCCAACTTATATTACCCCATATTTGAGGGTCAATACATTTTAGTTGGCTATATAAATCTAATAAGTTTTTACCTACTGGTGTACCAGTTAATAACAAGGTAAATTTAGCAGAGGCACAAATCTTGTGGGTCTGCTTACTTCTCTTGGCGGTTGCTGATTTTATCTTTTGGCTTTCATCTAGTATCACCATGTCAGGTTTCCATTTCATTAAGGCGTCAAATATAGGTGCCTTCTTATTTCTGGTTATGATACTTTCGTAATTAAATACCGCCACTTGTAATGGCATTTCAAGCCAGCTATCTCTCTCACTATCTTGCCACTCTTTAAAACCTTCTACTTTATCAAACACGCTACCGGTTTCTGGCCGTATAAACGAGCTGAAAGGTACCGGGGAGTGTTTGTTTAATTCTTTAGGCCATACTGTAAGAGCATTTATCGGACAAAGGACTAATACTTTCTTTACTTTACCAGACTTTTGTAAAGCCGCCGCACTATCTACGGCTATCTTGGTTTTACCAGTACCTGGATCCATGAATAAAGCATGACCTTTATCCGAATTAAATACTCTTTTTAAAGCCTCAGCCTGATGTTGATATGGTGGCGTTTTGAACTGATATTCCAAACTTCTCAAACTCCTCATTTAAATATTTAAAGGTTTGTGATTTTTCACCACAATTTTTTAACAACATATCATGCCACATTTCGTAGCAGGCTTGGTTTATTTTCATCTCTATATGGGCTATGCGACCACTTTTTGGTCCTTTCTCATAGTAATCATTTAGGTCTGTAATAAGCCACTCACACAAATCAAATAATGGGCCAGGTGTATAAGAAAACCAAGGTAATAAACTCTTGGTAAAACCCCATAACATTTTAGAGTTCTCCCAATGGTAGTTCATGTCCTCAGCTTTCTGAAACTGGTCCATAATTGTCCAGAATATTAGTCTGGTTTCTGTGCTATCCCACTCAAAAGCGGTATGTAAAACAGGACCGCTACTACTTAGCCTCAGTTGATAAGGCGGTTTGGTCTTGTCTTTTTGGTTCTGATACGGCATAATGCCCCTTTCTGTCTAAGGTTAGAATTAGTTTTGCCACTATCTCTAACGATTTAACCAATAAGTATTCTGGGTGAGGGCGATACGCACTTCGCCACTCGTATGGTAAACCATCTTTCATTTCTTGGGTACCGAATACTCTTTGGTATGCTTGTCTTCCAATATATAGATGGACAATTTTATCGCCCAACCATGTAGTTTTAGATACTCTATAACCAAACTCACCTGTTGGACCAAAAAAGTCATTTGTCTTTTCTTGGTATAGGTACTCGGTTATATCATCTTGACCTAGAACTGTGGATACACCAACTCTTGTGGCATCCACGATACATACACCAAATAAACTGTAGTCAAATACTGGATCCAACTGCTTGATTATTGATACTGCCTCATCTAGGCTTATGAACCTAAATCTTAGGTCCTTTCTATATATATTATTACCTTCCTGCATTATTTACCTCTACTTTCTTTAGATGGTATGAACACAGGGCTTGTTCATATATTTCAAATGGTTCAAAATAGAAGTGGGTTTCGCAACCACAACTTGCATACTCTGAACCTTTTTTTCTATCAGCCATTTTTCCCCTTTCATGTAGCTAATCTAAACACCTTGCTTTTACCTTCTTGGTCCATGGTGACTGCACCATCGGCAAGTAATTTGGTAAGCAAGGCTCTTGTTTTCTTTTCTCCCATGCCACTGACTGCCTGTATCTCAGACATGGACATTGGTTTCTTACTGAGTAAGGTAAAGATGTTAGCCTCTGTTCCAACTACACCTTCACCTTCCCAGTTATAATCTATCTCACCTATATCACCCATCTTGAGTTTAAAGGCTTGTGGTGGAGGCGCTAGCCTCTCTCTGAACTCACGCTCCACTACAACAGTTGATGAGCCATCTGTATTTGGATTTGCCTCCAGATACAAAGCACTCTCTAACCAACCGTAGATAGTTGTAGAACCAAGCAGTTTAACACCGCCTTGTTTTCTACCCTTCTTATCACTAGAGCCTTTGCCCCAGTGATGAACCACTATTATCGCCACATCATAGCGGTTACGAAGTTGTAATAGCCAAGATAAGATAGGTCGTATTTCATTGGCTGAGTTTTCATCAACGGATCCCATCATTAAATATAATGGGTCAAACACTACCAGTCTTATCCCTTCTGTGGCTATTATCGTTTCAATCGCCTCTCTACATGACTGGTCGGTCATGTCAAAGGCGAAATCATTATAAAAGAACATAGGTACTTTTGCCGGGAATGTCACCGACAAAGTACCATCATCTATATTACTTGCTCCATTTAATAAACCTTTATTGTATGCCATTTTGACTACTCGGTCTTTGAGAAGGGCTGGAGAGTTTTCAACTTGCACAATGAGAGTTGGTCCTACTCCCTTCTCATTGACCTCAAACATATTCATAAATGGTCGACCGGTGGCGACAGATAAAGCCATGTCTGTGGTGACGAGAGATTTGTAGGACTTAGGTAATCCGGCAATAATACCATGACTACCCATTGTCCACCAATCCTCTATTAGCCATTGCGGTTCTTGAATGGTCGAGCCAAGCAAATCTCCGTAGGTGACTAAGGTAGGTTTTATCTTACGCCAACTGGTCTCAACAACACTATCACCTTCGTGGTTTGAAGGTGCTACATTTATAGTGGTTGCTGCCTTGACAATTTCTTGCCAAAGTCTTTCATCACTATCCGTTTTATCCTTGTGCTTATTCCACACACTTTGACGGACAATGAAAAACACATTTTCCTTACTTAGCCCTGCCTCTAATAACATACACTCTAATTCCCATAGCCTTGCTGACCTATCACCCCATGCCTCTTTGGCGCTGAGTAATCTACGACCTCTTGGTTCTAGTATGTCCCAGGCTATTTCATATAATTTTTCATAATCCCCATCTTGTTGAGGTATCTCGGTTGATTGGTCTACTACATTACCATCACTATCTGTATAACCTACATATTCCCAAACATCTTTTAGGCTATAGTCAGGGCCGTCGTCCCACAATAGTTTTACTTCTTGAGGTGGGTCGTATTTATAATTCATGGATCCTGGTACTCTTAATACTTTGGTTCGTGACCAACCGCCTTTGTCTGCACCTATCTTATATGTTAATAAACGATTGGTTTGTTCTAAGGTGTCAGCACTTGCACCGGAGTCCAGTCTCCATAGACATTGGTATCTTTTGTGGCTACTCTCCCAAGCGATTGTGGGCCTCATATCCAGGTCGTAAGGAGACACATTGTCTAAGTCGGCCCACAACCACATATTAGGGAGTGCATTTTCTTTACGCCTTGCTCCGTCAAAAGTTAATACCGAGAAATATAAATCAAATTCACCTTTTGGTTTTTGTGTGTAAAATTCATCTGCGGTAAGTTCTCTCCATGCACCATTTTGCATGATAGGTAAGTAAGAAGTACCTGATCCTGTATCTCTTACTTGGTCTAAAAATTTACTATCCATTCCTACTCTCCTCTTTTAGCAGAAAGCCTAGCTCTCATAATGCTAGGCTCTACTGCGCCATCTAATTTCTTAGATAAAATATTATCTCATGAAGGCTTAGTCCTTACAACTATATAATGCCATCATTTTCATCACCGAACAAGTCCTCAAATAATTCACCGAAGGTATATGGCTCCAGGCTATCTTGTGGTTCTAAATTATGTATAATCCAATCTACCATGGCACCATCGGCTTTTAATATTGGGAAACTCTGATGAGTTAATTGGTCCGTTAAAATAATCTCAAAACCACTCTCATTTGTAAAGGAAAGTGAAACTCCATATCTCCAGTTTTCAACTGAGATTTCCATTTCCTCGGTACCTTGTCTTGACACCGTTTTATCAGACCTATCGGTTTTGATTGTTGCTTTTAATCCGGCCATGTCATCATTGTAGTCGGATCCCTTAAAATTAAAATTCATTGTGCCACAAAAACAAATGGCCTACTTGCAATTAAGTAGACCATCTGCTATACCTTTACTCACTTGGGCCAAACATCTTGTCCCAACAATCACCATGCGTACCTGTGACCAAGAGTTCTCGCCAATTACTATCTTTATCTGGCCATACATCTTGGATTGATTTGCCGTTTTGCCATTCATTATATTTGTCCTCATCAACTTGGACATGGCTGACCGCACCACATGATATACAGGGATTGGTTACGACAAAAGTATTACTCGCCATCGTGTTGCTCTGATTCCTTTTGAAATCCATAAAAGAAACCTTGCATATAGGTCTCTTTATTTTCATCTAACCATGTGGCTACTGCGGCAGGTACAAGTTCTTTTACACCTTTCATATCTGCCATATTTACTAAGCCACTATCTCTTACTACGGTTAGACTATCCAAAATGTCATCAGGTACTACTACCTTATTCGACACGGATATCCCCTTTCTTATTTAGGCTAATTGAACCATAGAAATTTCTTTTTGTGTAGGGATCCGGCCCTACAAATAATATCTTTCCATGGGTCTCTAGCATTTCTTTGGTTAAAATGCCATCTGGTTCATTACCAAATGCACTCGTTGCCTCAACGGATACCGCTGAGCCTTGCATAACCATTTCTTTTATTTGTTTCTTGGAAGTAGGTCGCACCATAGCGCCTGTTCCATTATCAACGAATATGCCTTGCATATTGCTCCTCTCTACCAGTTTTTTCCAATCATGACACGCCATTTATGGAAATTATCTTTGGCATTTTCATGCCTTATACACATTTGCCACCAGGTCTCGAAGTCGCACCACCCACAAGTCTTTCTATACTTCAGATGGTGCCGACACTTCGTACCTGGGACCTTGAAAAAGTCTGCGGCAGTCTTTCTCTTGGCCCTAGGCATTACTCTTCCTCTTTACGAGCGTTATACTCCTCTGTGGCTTTAGCTTTCATACTATTGCCTTCTTCCACAGTAATACCAGCTATTTCACATAGCCTCTCGTAAATAGTTGCGGTAGCATTTCGTGCCCATGTACCGCGTCCCGATATCCAACTATGTTGGGCTAAGTCAGCGCCAATGACGCCTCCAAACCAACTTAATATAGCCTTGTTATCTATACCTTCTAGGTATTCAACAGGTTTACCTTCAACAAATATTGTGGATTTATAATCTCCACCACTATAATGTTTTTGGTTCATGTGTTGGATATGTTTTTTACCGATACCAGCGGCTTTGCCCCATGTTATATAGTCCTTCATGTTATATATATCATGACCAGAACCAAATATGAAACTGTCCTCGTATGATTGGTTGAGCAGGGCTAATGCCTGCTCTTTGCCAATCTCTGGTATCTCTACCTCTTTATTCACTTGCCTCAAGAACTGCAGGTCGGTTATCAAATTTATTTATGATTGTACCTTCCTCTAAGTTCATGAGCATGAAAAGGCTTTCACTTTTGCCGGCTTGCATAGCCTCAACAAAAGATAGCCATTCGGATTCAGCGTTCTCCAATGAAAAATATTCATGTTCCACATCGGTTCTAACAGAACCGTCATAGTAATGACCTATTTTCACAATGGCGAACTTAATCTTTCCTTCTCCCATTGCTTTTCTCCTATAATTACGGGATCAGAAGGCGTATATCAGGCATTAAAAATATATCACCAGGCGTGTCGGCATTTCTGCCTCTTTCGCCAGGCGATACTCGGCGATTAACCGTTTTATCTGCCTTTTTGCTTTCTGTTCCTCTCTCGTATTCGCCTTGTATAAATACAAAGCAGGCCTTAATCTCTGCTCTAAAACCTCAGGTTCTATCGCAAAGACGCCTTCATCAGTTTTGGTCTTGGCGTCAAATGCCTCGCTAAATAAAAACTCGGCAACAGTCGCCTGACCGTGGTTAAACTCAGTAAAACCGGCTTTTCTACGCCCATTTACCTGAAGTATAACCTCAATGCTCATCGTTCGGGATCCCCGACCAAAAGCAAATCTCCAAAATCACTAATTCTCGTTTTCGGTAGGGAAAAGTATATCCCTATAGGGATATATACTTTTGACCTGCCGATAACTCGTTGAAAAATTAGTGGCTTACAAAACTTGACAAGGGATCCCAATTGGTGTAGGGTAGTCCCATGCTTAAATTTTATATCCAAATCGTTCTCCATAATTTTAATCTCTCTTGGTATAATTTTACTAGCAATGGCACTTGGTTTCAACTGCCAAAGCCACTAAAATCATTAGCTAAATGGTTCAAACATTTCCTCGGCCTCGCTATCAGTCAGCTTGGTCAAGAAATACGGTTGAATTTTAGTAGGATTAAAGAAAATATGGCCGTCAGTCGTTCTAACAACCGTAATGGTTTTACGATTGATTTTATCGACCTTGCCAAGTCTTTCGGATTCTCTAAATTGGATTTTGACCCAATCACCAACGCTAAAAGTTTCTTTAGCCGCTTGGGCAACAAGTTCCGCTCTATCATGAACGGCTTTGTTGACCTCAACCAAATCATTTATGTCGTTGGCATTGTCAATCCAACCAAGAACTTCGTCCTTAGTTAGTTCCTGCATATCACCTCCTCTTATGCTTTATATCTGGAATTTATATCCACTAAATATTGGTTAATATACTCTGTGCCTGTGCAACATTGGCAAAAGACCAGATTATCAATCGGTCCATGTTCACCTTCGTTAATGTTATCCACGCACTCACCACAAACTGCGGTGCTATAGCCTATACATTGAATTGATATAGGCACTCCATCCTCATCTCTCGTTTCCATCATGGTATTACAGAAATCACATAGGAATATTTCACCTGGGTCAGGCATAGCGATAACATTCCAACCTTTGGCTCTTAATTTATCATTAGAACCATCGGTTTCGCTTATCATCATCGCGGCCCGACTGTTAAATCTGTGCATTAATGGATCCGATATAACTAAATTGGATTCTTGCACTCCGTCTCCTCTCTTATATTTTGTATTCTTCCATTTCGGATGGCGTATAGAACATGGAGACAGTTAATGAACCACCCCAGTCTAACTCATCAAGGTTATTTCTTTTCAAACTAACCTCTGCCATCTTTAAAATGGCTATTAAATTGGTTAATTCCCTCACATCTTGAATATGAAGGCGATTAACACCATCACCAAAGCCTAATGCAAGAGTACCAACTTGGTATCTGTCAATATTAACCTTAATTCGGCTATAATTCTTGACAAAACCAGCTGGTGTCTGATTAGGTTTGGTGTAAATTAGCTCATTACTGGCCATTTATACTCACTTTCCTGAAATCTTGTGGCTGACGGATGCCAGTGTCGCTTGGCACCCATCACATAGCCTTACATACATGCCAAATCGATATGGATTGCGTATCACTATGCCACATCGGTTGCAAATGTATGGATTATCTACCCTCGCCACAAGTTTTCCTTCTTATATTGTTTATTGTAGGCTCTAATAGCGGCAAAACCTGTCTTATCGGTGTACCGCAGCCTCTGTTTATGCTCATCTTTCGGTGCCTTTCGGCTTTTCATCATTTTTCGTGCCTGTGCTGGTCTTACTGGTGATTTACGGTATAAATCACAGGTAAAACACTTACAACCCGCCATCGAAATTCGCTTTCGGCTTGACTGGCTTGGTACGAACTGTGCCATAGGTACATCTTTGACAATGCACCATTACCATTGTTTTTGATTTGGCATTTGAGAAAATACCTAAGGTAAATAAGTCACCCTCATTACATTGTGGGCACTTATTCTTGGAATCAGGCATGCTAACCTACTTTCTCTCTCTTATACTACCATTATAACAGAGTGGCTAACCGTATTCTACCTATAATGAAAATAGTGGGTAGGCACTTTGTATGCCTGGCCGCATGAGTTAGTTGCACCTACCATGGGCCCACCTCAAAAAATAAGCTGATAGTTGGAACCATCATAGAATACGCAGGAAAGAGGCACTATTTTAACAGGGCTGTCAGGGAATTAGTGCCTCAATCCTTAATTGCTACTTCTTGGCTTTGGTCTCAGCGTTCTTTTTCACGGTTCTGGTATAATGCTCTGTGGCTGCTTTCACAACCTCATCTGGCAAGTACCAGCGTGAATTTTTGGCGTCTAAAGGTCTTGTATAGTTCTGGCGTAACCAGGCTCTCAAGCTCTTAGGACTAACGCTGAGGTTCTCTGCAAGTTCTGTAGGTGTAATGCCTGTTGGCTCAGCTTTAGCGGCTTGCTTTGGCTGTGCTTTAGGCTCTTTTACTGCCTTATCACTCACGGTGTCACCTCGCTTTCTAATAGTTTACCTACTATTATAAACAGAACGGCAGCCACTTCGCAACTGTTTTAGCCACTATTTGCCCTGGCATACTCCTGGATAGCAGTACCTCTCATTTGTAGGCAAACTTGTCAAATTGGCTAATAAAAAAGCGGTATTTTCACTTGACAAGGTCATCTCATTTTGCTAGCCGGAACCTCAAGGGATTGACTGGGACTTCGGCTTACCGCAAGGCGGGAACCGCAAGGACCCGGGCCGGCTCACCGCAAGTTCGGTGCCAGAAGGGTCCTCCCCCACACAAAAAGAAAAGGCGAACCCTGAACTTCCTAGAGGATCCGCCCGTTAATTAAATTGACTGATTGTCTTTCTGGTGAGTGTGTATCTCGACACATTGACACACACTCACCTATAGTTTATAGACATAGTGGAGCTTTCACACGGTCTCTCAACTCGATAGCTTAATTATCGAGTGAAGTGCTTACGGGCACGATTAGCAGTCTTGCTATCGATAGCCCAGGCAGTTGATTTTGCCTCAAGCTCACGACTAGCGTTCTTGCGTAACCATGCTCGTAAAGTCTTAGGAGAAACATGTAGTTCCTCAGCTAAGATTTTAGGAGTTAATGAATTACTCATCATATCACCTCGCTCTCTGCTGAAATTACAGCGTAGTTAATGAGTTTAGAGATTTTAAACTTTAGCTCTCTCTCAAAACTCTCTTACTTAATATTATCATTTCGATAGATATAGTAAATTGAAAAATAGGGAATTTTCTTAATTGATAATTACACTCTTAAAAATAATTTTATTTTTTATGATAAATTTAGTGCTTGAACTCTATTTTTGACTAAGCATTTAAATTTCTTTTATGTAGCGGCAACTGTACCAGCCTCGGGGAATATCCTGGATTTTGAGTTGTAAAAAAAGTGAGTGCCTACTATGCTATTGCTAGTATAGTAGGCTTGTAGATGATAATGACTGCGAGGTGATTATTCTGAAACTACAATCTCACTACAATAAATATAACATATATGGCTAAGAAAGTAAAGAATAAATACCCACAACATGAGAGTGGTAAGCATATAGATAATGAACCTGAGGTAAAAGAGTTCTTTTATCAGAAGGTCCGACAAGGTATGAACCCATACCAAGCTGGTGAATTAATGGGTATAGGCCGTTCATTAACCAAAAGATTAATGGACAACATGAAAGCCACGACACCGAATAAAAATGCCACTACTGATGAAGTGGCTGAGATGATGAGTAGTGGTGAGATTACCACTGATAGCGAATATCCGGATCCCAAAAAATATGAAAATTTAAATGACGCCGCACAAAGAGCCTACAATGATTTCGCCTATTTTAGACAAAGGTATTTCAATAGACGCCACATTTCCTGGCAAGTAGAGATGTGTGATATTTTGATGAAGTGGATAAAAGAAGGTCAGGACTCAAAAGAGGCCGATGTTCCTGAAGTAATTAAAGGTATGATTAATACACCACCAGGTGGAGGTAAGACCACAACAATTACTCACGACTTTGTGATATGGCTGATATGTAGAAATCGTAATGTTCGTATCGGACTTGGTTCAAGAACTACAGGTCAGAGTGAAAAGTATGTAAGGCGAGCAAGAACCACACTAGAGAAAAATGTTTTGTTAAATATGGAGTTTGGTAGATTTAAACCAGCAGAACCAGAACTATGGCGTAAGGACGCATTTGTTGTAGATGGTGTAGAAGGTCACCAAGCCAGTTTGCATTATAAATTAGCAATGGCTGGATTTGACCCCGACAGTCCGGAAGTAATAAAAAGATTAGAGGATCCAACAGATGATATACACGATATATTAAAACAGTTGGAAAGTGTATTCGTAACCGGTGAAAAAGAGCCAACTTGTTCTGCTTTATCTCAGGACATGGGTTTTCTAGGTGGCCGTTTTGAAGTTAACCTATGGGACGACTTGTGCGATAGGTCTAATTCGAGAACGGCCGAACAAAGAGAAAGTTTAACAGAATGGTGGCACGCTGAGGCAGAATCCCGTTGTGAGCCAGGTGGAATTGTAGCATTGATTGGTACAAGATTTGGTAAGTATGATTTATACCGACATTGTAAAGAATTGGTGTATTCAACAGATGATGACTTAGATGAAATGATTATGCAAAATGTTTCAGCCAATATGACACCAGAACAAATACAAGCGGCCAAAGATGAGGCATTAAAAATGATGGCTAAAAAATATGGTGATGATTATGAGGTCACAGAAAGAAAAAGCCAACCTATCTATAGATACGCCAGGTTTCCTGCTCATGATGATGACAAATGTAAAAATCCAAACTCATTAAAAAACGAGGACCATGTTCATTGTGTTCTTGACCCACAGAGATTTACATTTAGACATATCCAAAAAGTTCAAGCCTCGGACCCTCGTAAGTTTGCTTTGACATACCAACAGTTAGATGATGAAACAGTATCCTCACTTGTGCAAGAAGTGTGGCTTACAGGTGGTATGGACAAAGATGGTTTATTACTTCCAGGTTGTTTTGATTATAACCGAAAATTAAATGAGATACCAGATTTAACAAAAGAGGATTGTTATTCAATAGTCACCGTTGACCCCTCCGCAAATAATTGGTGGTCAATTCAGTGGTGGATTTATAACGAAAGAGAGGATAAAGATTATTTGATTGACCTACTTCGTATTCGATTATCCGCTGGTAATTTCTTAGAGTGGAATAAACAGACTGCAACTTATAGTGGTATTATGGAAGATTGGCAAAAAAGAAGTTTAGAAATGGGATGGCCAATATCATTGTGGGTAGTAGAACAAAACGGCGCACAGAGATACTTGCTCCAATATAGGTTCATAAAAGAATGGATGGCTAGACACAAAACTTTGATTAAGGGTCATGAAACTTCAAGAAATAAATCGGATCCTGAGTTTGGTGTTGAAACACTTAGTCCCCGATATAAGCAGGGTTTAGTTAATCTTCCTTACTCAGATTTAGATTTAAAAACAAGAGTTGTGGTAAATGAATTTAAAACAGAATTGATGGAGTATCCAGATGGATTGACCACAGATATGGTTATGGGACATTGGTTCTTGCATTTCAATAGATATTCGCTACCATCATCTTTAAAAGTTGGTAAGAATATATTAAAAGTTTTAGAACACCCATACGGAGACACTATGCCAGATAATTTAAGGACAGGTCGTGGCGAGTAAGCATAAAACTACTACAGTCACCACTTCTGCAACTGCGTTAGTTGGTACTGAGTTTCCAAATTTTATTATTCAGAATAAATCTGGTAGTACCATTTTTATAGGTGGCTCAGATGTCACCACTTCTGGAGCAACTGCAGGTTATCAAATAGCCACAAATGAAAACTTTGAAGTTAGTTATGAGGATTCAAAATCCCTTACTGGCAAGACAACCGATAGATTATATGGTATAGTAAGTAGTAGCACGGCCGCTATAACTGTGCTTGTAAAAGGAAGAGTGTTAAGTTGAAAAAGACCGTTGATGAAATATTAGAAATGAAACAACATGGTGAAACCTATTGGGGTCAATCACAAAAAAGATTTGATAACCTCATAGATGTTTACCACGGCAATTATCAAAAAGTTTATCCAGAGGCATTTAGGCGAGGCGAACAACCTGTCGTAGCAAACTGGATAAAATTAGCTTGGGATAGATATTCTCGTATGATTGGTAAAATTCCAACTCATCATGTCACCCCTGCCAACTTATCTCGTAAGCAACAAAGAAATGCGGACGAAGTAGAAAAAGTTTTAGCTCACTATGACCAAGTATCAAACATGGCTCAAGTCATGTATTCTTATGCTTGGTTCTTAGTAGGTCTCGGTGCAAGTTGTATCGGAGTTATGCCTGACCCAGTTTCTAAAGGTCCAAGATATGTAGTCAAAGACCCAAGAACAGTATTACCATTTCCAGGTGCAGGCTCTGGCTCATACACTTCAACTGCTTATTCAACTATGGCTACTCCAATTGTTCAAGCACAAAGTATGGAGGCAGTCATCATAAACGAAAGTGTAAACCTATCAATGGTACGAGGTATGTTTCCAGACAAATTAGATATGATTAAAGATATTGCTGGAGACGGGGATCCTCTATCATCACCATTTAAATTAATAACTTATTTTGATAAAGAACATTGGACAGTAGTTTTTGAGGATAGAAAATTGTATGAAGTAGAACACGACTTAGGATTTGTGCCTATGAGGTATACAACGATGACTGTACCAGACCAATTAGGTGGTCAATCTATGTTTGAGCAGAATATTGGTTTGGTGTTATCGTTCATGAAAGTTTTAAACCAAAAATTGACATATAACGAAAACCTAGTATGGCCATGGTTAGTCATGAGAGGTCTTGCAAATGTCGACCAATCTAATCGTGTAATAGAAATTATGGATAGAGATGGTGCGGCTGAGTTTTTATCTCCACCTGCAGAATTACAGGCAGAAAGAGATATAGAAATGTTAGACCAATTAATTCGTGTCATGAACCATGATACAGAACCAATGAGAGGTGAAAGCCCTTCATCAGTTGCAACAGGTAGAGGATTACAAGAATTAAATAGAGATGTGTCCTCAACTGTGCAAGAGTATTGGCAAAAAATGAAACCAGACTTAGAGTATCTAAAATCAAGTGCCTTAATACTTGATGAGAAACTATATGGTGGATTGACTAAGCCAATGACTGGTAGAACAAAAGGTGAAACTTTTGAAAGCACATACACACCAAATAAAACAATCAATGGCCAACATAGTGTATCTATAGATTTCGGTGTAGGCGTAGGTGGAGCAGAAGGCTTTGTTGAACTTATGCAGTTAGCCGCTCAAGGTTTAGTTGATGAACAAACAGTTATGGAAAATATGCCTTGGATAAAATCAGTATCAGATACCCGTAGAAAAATTATGGTTGATAGATTAGAAACAATTATTTTTGAAATGACTGGTTCAGGACAACCAACTCCTGTGACCAATCATCTTATACAATGGCGACAAGCGATAGAAGGTGGCGTAGACCCTTGGGAATGGCTATCTGAAAATCCAATACCATCGCCAGAACCAGAAATACCTGCTGAGGGTATGATGGCGCCAGGACCAGAGATGGCAGGACCACCACCAGAAGGTGGGCCTATTTCTGCACCATCACCTCAACAGATATTACAACAACTAGGAGGATAAATATGCCATACGGAAAAGGGAGCTACAGTCCTAAAAATGGTGGAAAAAAGGGATTACCTGGTAATGCAGGTACAATTCGTATTATGCCACAAAATGAAGGAACTAGCCAAGTTGCAGTGGGTAAAAAATCGGTTAAGAATAATAAACATGGCCGAAATGTTAGTATCGGTAAAAGCTAAATGGCTGTCGAAAATAGAGGCGGTGCGAGAGTACCGGATGGGGTCGCTAGGCCTACCGGCATATTTGGTACTGGTGCTAACCAACGGACTGATATGTCTGAACTACCTGGTACTCCGGGTACTCCTTTACCACCAAGCCTCAACGAACCCGATATACAATCAACAAAAAACGCCTTAAAGAATTTACCTTTAACGAATAATAATATTACACCAGGTGATACAGATTTATTTGGGCCAAGTTCTACTGCGGATCCAATACAAGCTGGACTAAGCACTGGACCAGGCATGGGGCCAGAGGGTGTAATTACTGGACCAGAGAATACAAGTAATTCACAAGCCTTTAGTGAAAGTTTAAAATACTATCCTCTTATGATGAGATTAGGCCAAACAGAAGGTCTAAGTTCTCAAACAAAAGCATTTTTAAGGCGTATGAGGTCTAATGCTCCATTACAACCTTATGAAATGCCAGAGATACCAACAGAGGGTTTAACATAATTGGGTTTTTGGAAAGATAAACTTGATGAATTTTTAACAGGTGTTGTTAATTTAGGTTCTGCACCAGTTGGGCTAGTCACCGATATGTGGGGCGCTAGTCGAAAAGAGGATGGCATATCTGGTAAAGATATACAAACTGCTTTAGGCACAAGAGGTTATCAAGGTATTGCTGGTTTAAGTGATATAGCTGGTGCTACTGGTATAAAATATTTATATAATCAAGTACCTTATTTAGCTGAAACCACAAGAACTATTTTTGATGAGGCTGAACTTTTGTGGAATCACGAATATCAAAAAGAACAAGACCGTAATCCTGAAATTTTTAACATGGCAAATAGAGCCTTTGGTACAGATATACAACCAGGCGATACTTCTATGTCAAAAGGTTTAGGTACTGCAGGTGGTGTAGTAGGTGACGCCATTGGTGATGTAAGAGATGGTCAAGTTCCTTCATTACCTGATTTCTCTGGTAAATACCAACAAGCTGATTACAAATCACCAGGTCAAATGTTTGTGGATAATTCACTTAATATGCAAGATTTAGAAATTGAAAAACAAGAGGAATTAAAACAATCTACTGGTTATGTGCTTTCAACAGGTATATTAGATGGTGTAGGTAGATGGATATTTGACCCCTTAGTTGTGGGAGGTAAAGGTGCTAAGAAAGTAGGTGAAAACCGTGGTGCATTTATGGGTGTTGATAGACTTTATGGTAAAGCTAAAAAGAAAATAGAGAGAAAAATTGGTAGACAGATAATAGGTTTAGATGAAGTAAAAGATAGTGTAAGAGCCTATGATGGAGAATTAGGACCAGCATTAAAACCAGGCGAAAACGCATATATTATTATGGACGCTGATGAGGCTAAACAAGCAGGATTATGGGATAATGCCTCAAATTTAAATTTAAGAAATTCAGAAGGAGCCGTTGAAAGTGTATCACCAATTATGCCAAGAACAAAGGCATTATTAGAAACTGCAAAAAGAGATTTACCTAATGACAGTCCAATCTTTAATTGGGACGAGGGTGGTGACATTTACCATTATCAAAACATAAGTAAAGATATAGATGTGGGAACCAGTAAAGCTAGAGAACTATTTGATTTCTTTTTAGAACAAGAAGGCCAAGGTTATAAAGGTGTAAGTAAATTAAGATGGGTATTGGATCCCGACAATAGTAAATTACCTAATGCCACTGACCTTAAAAATATGTATAAAATTATTGATGAGAGGTGGAGAATATATGAACAAACTCAATCCGCTGGTAGTTGGTCAGGTGCAAGAGAATTAACAGGCGAAACTAGAAAATTAGCTGAGGAGTTAGGAGTAGGCACAAGAGGAATAAGAGGAATAAGAGGTCAAGACCAATACATGGGTAATTTTTATGACTTAAGTCCAATAAGAGCAAAAGAAATTGTGACCGAGATATTTTTAAGAAAAATTGATGAGGCTTATCCAAGTGCAACAAGTTTTACTTCAAGGCTTGCCTCACAAACAGGTAAGAAAATTACACAAGGTGAACAAGGTAAAGTTATTTTCTTTAACAAAGATGAGGCTTTAGGTGCCGCTAAAGCGGACGCAGAATGGCGACAAGCAAATACTACAGTTGAGGCTAGTTTAGGTAAATTTAGTATGGACAATAAAACTGTGGTAGTAGAGTTAGACCCGCAGGGTCTACCTGTTATTATACCCCGCTGGGACGCCGATGGACGATGGGCAATCACAGATGTTTCCAGATTAGATAAATCCTCTATTGTTAAAAAAGATGTGTATGGTTTAAATGATATACCAGAAGGTGCAACTGCACCAATGGCATTTTGGACAAGTAATGGTAATAAAGCTAGTAGATTATTCGAGGATTTAGAAGGTGCTAGAGAGGCCAATAGAAAAATATTAAATGCTTATGAGGCTGATGATGGACCAAATGTAGAGTTATCAGAGAATATGATGGCTAATATTGTAATGCAAGATGAGTATGGTAAAACTGGTTTATTAGACCAGCTTATAAATCATCCTAGAGTTAAGACTGCCGTAGAAATAATGGAAGGAACTAAAACTGGGGGATTTACAAGAAGGTCTAAAAAGCCTATGGAGGCTGATGAGATATATAAATACTTCTTTCAAGATGTGACCGGTGGAGACAAGATAGCCAGTATGTTATCAAAGGCTCAAGGTACTGAGGCTAAGATGGAAGTATTAATGGCAGTCATGGGAATAAGGATGCCGAGGTCTGCAAAAGGTATACCTGGTGAAGTAATGTTTGAATTAAATGATATAAAATTCCAACAAGACTTACTTAAATCAAATATTATAAATGCCAGAAAAGCCAAAAATGCACTAGGTGAAACTACACCGGACGCACATGTTCAACAATTTTATAAAGGTTATAAGAAACTTAAATCAAAAGATGAGATTGAGGAAATTGATCCCGCAACCTTAAAAGAAGTTGAGGAAATAGACGCTTATTTAGAAAGTAAGTTTCCTAATAGAAATATGACTAGACCAATAGAGGAGTATTGGGCATTGAACTCAGATGAGGCACAAAAGGCTTTACTTGATTTAGATATACAAGAAAAACTATTAACCAAGAAAAGAAAATTAATGGACGCAGACTTACAAAAAGCCGTTGATGTTGCTACTGCTGAGGAGTTATCTGGTATGCTACAACATGTGCCTTACACAAGTGCAGGTCGTAGATTAAAATATGCAATCCGTAATAGTAATGTTTATGAAAATGCACCAATTGGAACTGGTTGGATAGTAAAACCAATTAAAACTGCCGTAGAGTTTGCACCAAGAGCCTGGTTAAATTTATCAGAGAGTAAAGGTCATCTACAAATAGAAAGATGGATACAAGAGGCAAGAGCAAGATTTGGTTATGATGTAATAACACCAGCAGAGATGTCTAAATGGACTAATAGATTTTTAAATCAAACAAGAGATGTGGATAAATTAGAAACTGTATTAGCCATGACTGAGGATATTATTCAGAGAATAGGTAAATCAAAAGGTTTAGATGAGGACGCTATGACTGCCGTTATATCAGAGATGAGAAAAGGAACTCTTACAACTAGAGGTATGTTGCAAGGTCGTAGATATGGGCCAGCAAGAGATAGTGATTTGGCAGAGATAATGCAGAAACCACAAGATTTTATAGATAAAACCAAGAGTAAAGCGGGTTCTTATGCAGACACCATACAATACTTTGATACAGAAACTGGAATTTTTGTAGAAAGAACTTTACCTGTATTATCCACTCAATTAGCTAACTGGGTACCACTTACAAACTTAAGGTCATTACAAAGAGAAATAGCTTTACATGGTAAATGGATTAACAAATATGGACCACAAGGTGCATTACAAGTTATAGAGGCTATGGGTGAAGGATTTTATAGTATCTGGAAACCAAGTGTTTTGTTAAGAGGTGCATGGCCTATTCGTGTGGTATCTGATGAACAGTTAAGAATTTTAGCTAGAGGTATAGGATTAACTAATCACATTATGGCTATATCTAAAACACCTATGTCTAGGCACATATTTTGGAATACTCAAATAGGTACTACTAAAGGATTACAAAGAGTAGGAGCTATAGCAGGTTCTATAGTTAATGCACCAATAAGAGGTGGTACACAAGGATTAGTTTTATTAGCAAAAGTGGCTGATAAATTTATAGAGATTAATCCTAGTAAAAGACATTTATCAAAAATTATGGACCAATTGGGTTCTGATGTAGAGCCTTTAGTTTCTGCAAGAGCGGGATTTTCTACTCCAACTGATAATGTGTTAGCTCAATATGGATCCTTTTTAACAAAGTCTGAACAAACATTATTATCTAAATTTAATAGAAACCTTAAATCTGGTGAATATAAATCCATACCTAAAGGTGCTGAGGGTTATTCTACTCAATGGATAAGAGCATTAAATTACCAACTTAATGGAGACGCATTTGGCCATAAGATAGTTAAAGCTGGTTTAGATAGTTTTGATGAAGTGGCTAAATTAGATTATTTTACTCTCGATGATTTTGTGACCATTTATCAAAGAAACGCACATAAAGCCGCTAAAGCATTTTTCAATACAGAACAAGGTAAGGCTTATTCAGCTAGATTACCATGGCGAAGTGCTGACATAGCCGGTGCAAATTGGGCTACAGATTGGGCTGATGATATTATGGAGATAATATTACAATACACAATGATAACCACAAAAGGTGCTGATAGTCAAACTTATAACCTCTTTAAAAAACTTTATGGTGGTAAGTTATCTGGTAATGATTTAGCTAAATTTCCTGAACAATATTGGCCAGCAGTTATACACGGTGAGGAAATAAGACACATACTTGGTCAAAAAGATGGAATAACTTCTATGATTAATTCTTTTGTGACCGAAGGTTTTGATGGGTTAGGACGATTGCCTACCGATA
>Ga0066856_10000026_pt1 | contig 45605 bp, 48 predicted proteins | sample ETNtaG_5_FD_65605 | JGI IMG/M metagenome (GOLD analysis project Ga0066856, IMG submission 65605) | Marine microbial and viral communities from oxygen minimum zone, Eastern Pacific Ocean - ETNP201406SV205 | ecosystem: Environmental > Aquatic > Marine > Oceanic | place: Pacific Ocean: Eastern...
GCCAACTGTCTACACTTTCCCCTTCAATTATTGTAAAAGAATCACCTGCTTGTAAGCCAGCATTATAGGCTGGTTGATCAGGAACAATAAAATCAATTGTTGTATTTGAATTTTCAAGCTTTGTATCCCCTTGCAAATTTCCAATAAGACTAAAAACAAAGAAAGTGAGTATAAGATTCATTATTACCCCTGCGCTCATCACCCATATTTTTTGGATAGGGTTCTTTGATTCAAGCTCGTCTTTCTCTCCTTTAAATTCACTATCCATGCTTTCGTCTAAAATACCTTTCATTTTGACATAGCCTCCAAGAGGTAAAAGTCCAATAGTAAAAATAGTTTCTGAAGGGTTGTTTAATGATGATATTGTATTTGAATAAACTTTTTGCCATTTTACTTTTCCATTTTTTATAGCAAAAAAATATATATCAACAATTAATCCTTTTTTAGTTTTGGTAAAATCTACAAAATTTGGTGGCATACCAATAGAGAACCGCTCAACGCCAACTCCAACACTTCGCGCTGCCATATAATGTCCAAGTTCATGCACAAACACTATGACGCCGATTAATACTATGAATGCTAATATATAAATCATCTCTCTACCTAGGCTCCAAATATAGTTTAATATTACTATCTAATTTAATTAAATCTTCAGGCGTTGGTAGATTATTGCTTGAAAATTTGTTAATTATTTTTTTAAGAAGTGGAAACATTTCATTGAATGCTATTTCTTCATCTAAAAATTTTTGTACAATATAATCATTGGCTATACTCATTATTGGAACTCTATTTCCACCTTCGTCAATTAATTTCTTAACTAATGATAATACTGGGTATCTATTAATATCAGGTTTACTAAATTGTAACTCCATTTCTGTAAAATCTAAACTTTCAACAGCAGTATTTTCCCTTGCTGGATAGGTTAAAGCATATTGGATTGGAACTCTCATATCTGGAACTCCTAAATGTGCCTTATAAGAACCATCAACAAATTCTACCATTGAATGAACTATAGATTGCGGGTGTATTACAATCTCAATTTGGTCAAGATTTACATTGAATAACCATAGTGCTTCAACCAACTCTAATGCTTTGTTCATCATAGTAGCAGAATCTATAGATATTTTTTTACCCATATCCCAATTTGGGTGGTTCAATGCTTCTTCAGGGGTTATAGATTTAAAAGTATTTAATTTTCTTTTTAAAAAGGGCCCTCCACTTCCTGTTAAAATTATTTTTTTTAATTCAAAATTATTTTCACCATTTAAACATTGATAAATCGCTGAATGCTCACTATCAACAGGTAAGATTTTAACATTATTCTTTTTTGCTAGAGGCATTATAATATGGCCCCCTAAAACAAGAGACTCTTTATTACTTAGTGCAACATCTATTCCATTTTCAACCAAATGAATTGTTGGCTGCAATCCAGGAGTGCCGACGATTGCATTTACTGCAATATCAATATTATCAAGAGGAACATTATTTGAAGATTTATCACCATAAATAAGCTTAATATTTTTTTTCTTACAGTAATTAATTAAATCATGAGACAATTGAATATCATTAATTGCTACTACAGAAGGATTAAAAAATTTTACTTGATCAAATAAAAGGTTGCTATTAGAGTTACAGCTTAATCCAGCTACATTATATATATTACTATCTGATAAAACATCAAGAGTTTGGATTCCTATAGATCCAGTAGATCCAAATACAAAAATATTTTTTTTCATTTTAAGGGTCTAAATGATTCCTCTTTTACTCGATTCATAAAACTTTATAATATCTTGAATGTTAGATTCTTCCTTGAATTCTTCTCTAATTCTGTTTAAAGCATCTGATTGATTTAAGTCTGATCTGAAAAGGTATCTGTAAGCTTTTTTAATACTTGATTTTTGGTTGTCGTCAAAACCTCTTCTAGTTAATCCCAAAGAGTTAATGCCTGAATACTTTACGGGATGTTTTCCTGCTAGAATAAAAGGAGGAACATCTTGTACCAACTTAGAGTTTGCAGCAACCATAGCATGCTTGCCAACCTTGCAAAATTGATGAGCATTACTTGCCCCGCCTAAAATAGCCCAATCGCCAATTTCAACATGACCTCCTAAAGTAACTAAATTTACAAGAATAGCGTTATTCCCAATGATACAATCATGTGCTACATGAACACCTGTCATAATTAAAACATCTTCTCCAATTTTCGTTTCTCCTGTCTCTCTAGTACCTCTGTTTAAAGTAACAAATTCTCTTATTATGGTTCTGTCTCCTATTACAAGTTTTGTTTTTTCTCCTTCAAATTTTTTATCTTGAGGGATTGCCCCTATGCTACTATTGTTAATAATATGGCAATCATTCCCTATTTCAGTAAACTCAGAAATTGTGTTAAAATTCCCAATTTTTGTATTATCACCAATAATTACGTTATCTTCAATAACATTGTATGCTCCAATTGTAACATTATTACCAATTTTTGCTGAGGTAGAAATAATATTTGTTTTATGTATTTTATTACTAATCACTGACTCCTATTTCTTAACTAAAGATGCAATAAATTCTGCTTTGGCTACCAATTCATTATCTACATGACATGTAGCGCGGAATTTAAATGAACCCATCTTTTCCTTAATAGTTTCTGCATTAATTATAATTTGATCACCAGGTATTACATTCTTTAAAATTCTAAAATTATTAACCTTAGATAAATAAACTAAATGATTCTTAGGTTCATCAATATAGTCTAAAATAATAAAACATGCTGACTGAGCCATAGATTCCATAATTAAAACTCCTGGCATAATAGGTTTTTCCGGAAAATGACCAGAAAAATATGGTTCATTAATTGTTACATTTTTAATAGTCTGAATATTTGATTTATCTTTTTTATCTATGACCTTATCAATCATAAGGAATGGATACCTGTGAGGCATCATCTTTATTATATAATGAATATCCTTCATATTAGAATTGATCAATAAACTCTTTTCTTAATAATTTAGCAAACTCTACATTCCCCTTATGTCCACTTTTAATAGCCGTTACATGCCCCTTTATTGGTTTTCCTAAAAGAGCTAAGTCTCCGATTAAATCCAATGTCTTATGTCTAACTGGCTCATTTTTAAAGCGTAATTGTTGAGATTTATATAACCCTTTTGTTCCTTGATAAAATTTAATACCAAATTTTTCTTGAAAATATTTTACTTCATCTCCGTCCATATCCTTATCGACAATAATAACTGCATTACCTAGGTTTCCACCCTTAATAAGGCCTTGTTTTGTCAGTTCCGTTACTTCGCTTAATAAACAAAAAGTTCTGGCAGGAGCTATTTGAGTTTCATAGTTGGTATAGGCATTTTGTATTGAACTATATTGTACATCTAAATCATCTAAATCATATTGAATAGTAAAAGTGGTTTTAAAACCGTCAAAAGGAACGGCTAAAACTTCAACATCTTTTTCCTCATCATTATAAACTACTGGCTTGGTAATCTCTAAGAAATCTACTTCTGCATTTTGTTGAATTATTTCTCCTTCTTTAAGACATAATACAAAATCTTTAGAACTTCCATCCATTACAGGAGGCTCTTTACTATTAAGCTCTATAATTAAATTATTAATTCTCATACCAGCACAAGCTGACATTACGTGCTCTGTTGTATGCACTCTTACACCATTTTCTTCAATTGTAGTACCTCTTTTAAGATCAATTACATTATCAATATCTGGTGTAATAATTTGGTCCTTCATATCATTCCGAACAAATCTAATACCAGTATTTTCTTCAGCAGGATGGAATGTCACAGTGCTTTGAACCCCTGTATGAAGTCCTACTCCCGTACATGACACTGAATGTTTAATTGTTTGCTGTTTAGATGGCATTTTTTTTCAATTTTTTTTCTAATATTTCAAATCTTGTAAAAAGTGCGTCTCTTTTTTGCTTTTCTTTAATTGGTCTCGCAGGATTACCAGCATACATTTTTGAACCAGTCAAAGATTTAAGAACACAGGATCGAGCAGCAATAACCGCTTTTTCGCCAATTGTTAGGTGTGGGCCAATATCAGTCTTCCCCGCAATTGTTACAAAATTTTCTATTGTTGTACTTCCTGCTACAAAGACGCCGCCAGCTAATAAACATCCATGCCCTAATTTGACATTATGTGCTAAGTGCACTTGATTATCTAATTTAGAAAAATCTCCTATAACAGTATCTTGAACTGACCCTCTGTCAATTGTGCATGAAGCTCCAATTTCAACATTATTACCAATTATAACTGATTTTATATGTGGTATTTTATGGTGTACCTTATTATCAGTATGATAACCAAATCCATCGCTACCAATAACTGCTCCTGAATGAATAATGCTATTTTCCCCAACAATAGTATTGTCATAAAGAACAACATTATCATAAATAACAGAATTGTCTTCAATCACAGAACCTGAATTAACCACAACTCCGCTTCCTATATAAACATTATTTCCTAAAATAACATTTTTATTAATTACAGAAAAAGCTCCTACGTGTAAATTTTGTTTTTTATCTACTGAACTATGAATAATAGAATTCTCTGAAATTTCACAAGTAGGGACAGGGCGCTGATCAAACATATCTAAAATAGTGATCATTGCTAAGTATGGATTTTTTACAACAATCCCATTTTTCTTATTTAAATCTTTTTCAGATATTACAATAAATGCTGAAGCTTTAGATTGAATAATCGCTTTTTGATACTTTGGAAGAAAAGCAAACGTGATAGAGCCTTTTGAAGATAAAGCTATATCATCAACCGAAGAAATTTGTATTGACTGATCACCAATCAATACTCCTTCAACTTTATCAGCAACCTCTTTAAGAGTAAACAAATCTTTCCTAATTTAAGATCTAAGTTCTGTAAGGACGCTGTCGGTAATATTTAAAGTAGGTTTAGTATATAAAGAGGAGGAGGAGCCATCTAAAATTAAATCAAAACCTCCATCAATAGCCACCTTATCAACTGCTTCTTTTATCTGATTCATTAAATCAAATTCAAGCTGTTGTTGTTTTCTTGTGAATTCTCCCTGAGGCCCAACTTTTGATAGCTGATAACTTTGCATTGATGTATCCATATCTCTTATATCTTGCTCTTTAGCCTTTTTTAACTCATCAGACATCATGAGGCTTTGTTGATCATATTCTTTCATCATGCTATCTAATTTTGTTGCCATAGATTGATATTCTTTCTGAATAACTTCCAGCTCCAACTGAAGCTGCTGCTGAGCATCCTTAAAACCTTCATAGTCCAATCTTAGTTTTTCCATAAAAACTATACCAACTTTTTGCTGTGAAAAAACTATTCCTGTTAGTAGTAATACCGTTAATATTTTTTTATACACTTTATTCTCCTTGTTTAAAAAGTTTGTCCAAATGTAATGGTATACTCCCATCCCTGTGGGTTGCCATCACCAGTTATATCATCAAATCCGTAACCCATATCAAATCCTAATTTACCAATTCCTGGCATAAAAAACCTAACACCAACTCCTGCTGATTTTTTCATTGAAATAGAGCTAAATCTATCAATGTAAAATGGCTCTGTCAATGCAGATGTATTCCACACATTCCCCATCTCTGCAAAGGCCATCATATAAATTACTGGGTTATCTGATAGTGGATATCTTAATTCAGTAATAAAACGCGCCATAGAATTACCTCCTACAGCTTGTCCAGAAACTGTTTGGGGGCCTATAACATTATCAGGGTAGCCTCTTAATGCATTACCATATGGAATACCATTCCCCCCCATAATATATCTTTCATCAAAAGGAATAAATGTTTGGGTGTTATCTCCTACATCTATTGTTTTAATCAGACCAATTTTTGCAGAATTAAAAAGTATAAATTTAGAAAAAGTTGGTGTAAACCATTCAAGTGTTAATAAATGTTTATGAAAATTTTCATTTCCTCCCAACAAACCACCAGAATATGTATTTTCTAAAATAAATGTAGAACCGTTGGTAGGAAATTCAGCTCTATTGCGGCTATCTCTAGTTAAAACCTGAGATAAACTAATCCCTCTAGTCTTTCGAAGACCTCCAATGTAATTATTAATATCTTCTTCTGATCCTTCATATTCTTTCTGCATATATTTAGCAGACCACATTACTCTAAAAAAATCATCTGGCCATTCTAATCTTCTCCCAAAACTTGCAACTGCTCCTCCAACAGTAAAATCTAAAGGAAAATAATAATTAGTTGATGACCCTCTGTATGAATAAAAAATAGAGGCGCCAACTAAATACGGACTATCATTTATCATTGGATCTTGAAAGCTAATATTTAAAGATTTGTATTTTGAAGGTTCTTGAGTGGAATAAACAGAGAAATTTGTTCCTGTGCTTATGCCAATATTCAATTTTTGTCCCTTACCTCTGAAGTTATCAAATTCAACTCCTACTCCTCCAGTGACTCCGTATTCGCCCGTAAAGCCAAGATTTGCATTTACTCTCTGAGTTGATTTCTTCTCTTCAACAACAAAATCAAGATTAACTTTATCATCTGCAATTGGAGTGACATCAGGCACTACATTATCAAAATAATTTAAAATCCAAACATCTCTTTGGCTCCTCATCAACTTTGATCTGCTAAAAACATCTCCAGGATATAGTCTTAACTCTCTACGAATAACATTTTCACGGGTTTTGTCGTTTCCAGAAATAAAAATATTTTCTACAAAAACCTTATTCCCCTCATTAAAGATAAATTTTACATCAAGAGAATCTTTTCCAGAAGGAACAATTTCAGGTGTAACGTTACTAAAAATGTAGCCTTTATCTTGATAAACGCTCATCATATTTTCATAAACAGACTTATCAAACTGTTGTTTAGAAAAAAGACTACCTTCACTTATTCCTAAAAGCTGTCTCAACTCATTTTCTTCTGCTATTTGGTTACCTTCAAAAGAAAAATTTCTAAAATAATATTTTGAACCTTCATCGATATTAATTTGAAGTGTTAATGAAGCGCTTTCTTCGTCAACCAACAAAGTGTCACTCAACACTCTAAAATCTCTATGGCCATTGTTCTGATAAAATGACAATAGGGCCTCTTTATCTTCATCAAATGTTTTAGTATTAAAATTTTTAACCCAAAATGACCACCATTTTTTTTGCTTTGTATTGGTTAGTTCTTTTCTGAGTTTGCGATTTGAGAAATTTTTATTTCCTTCAAAAGTAATGGATTTTAATTTATATTTTTTGTTTTCTTTGACTGTAAATAGTACATCTTTTGAAAAATTAACTCTAACAATTGTATCCTGCGGAGCTATAATTGATGGAATAACTTCTACATTAAAATATCCATCTTCCTTATACATTTCAGTAATTTTTCTAGATGCTTTTTCAAGTGAATTTAACTTTATTCTTTGACCAGATTTAAGCTCAATTTTTTCCTTAAATCTTCCCTCTCTTACTGTCATACCGTCAAACAATACCTGGTTTAAGATAGGGCTCTCGGACACTTTAATAGTAATTTCTACGCCATATTGTGATTCATTATTTAATACAATATCTATATCATCAAATAAGCCTAAATCCCACAATCGTGTTATAGCAGTAGAAATATCAGCTCTTTGAATTTTCGTTCCATCTCGCAAGCCAGCGGAGTACTTAATCATTTTATCAGATGTGGTATTATTCCCCTCTACATTCACTCTGTATAGAGTGACTTCCTGAGTAAATACTGATGAAAAAATACATGCTATAAATACTAATAATTTTATAGTTTTCATTTATTGAATTTTCCCAAATTTTCTATATCTTTTCTTAAAGTCATTTAATGCTTTTTCCAAATCACCAATTATAAACTCAGGCCAATTTTTCTGAGAAATAAAAATTTCTGTATATGCAGACTGCCATAATAAAAAGTTACTCAACCTATATTCTCCTCCTGTTCTAACAATCAGGTCTGGATCTGGCAACTCAGGGCAATATAAGTGATTTTTTAGAATATCTTCATTAATTATTTTAATATTGCTATCTATAATAGAGTTTATAGCATCTATAATTTCTTGTCGACCTCCATAGCTTAGTGCCAAAGTTAAAAATAAACCTGAGTTATTTTTTGTTTTATTCATTGTTGATAGTACAAAATTTCTAGTTTTTTTTGGTAAGCTTTCTATTCTTCCAACAACATTAAATCTAATATTGTTCCTCATCATGTTTTCAACTTCTTTTTCTAGGTAAAAAGATAATAGTTCCATCAAAGAATCTATCTCTTCCTTTGGTCTAGACCAATTTTCATTGGAAAAAGTATATAATGTTAAAAAAGGTATTTCTTTTTTGGCACAATAATCGATAATCATTTTAGCTGTTTTTGCACCCTGCTTATGGCCATAAATTCTAGGCTGATTTTTATTAATGGCCCATCTTCCATTGCCATCCATTATAATTCCTAAATGGTTTACAGAGATATCACTCATATTGTTTAACCAAACTCTTAGCCACTTTAATAAATATTTTTGAGATTGAATGTTTTGAATTAGATTGAACTAACGGCTCTCCTTTATCAATAGAAAGCATTAACTCTTCAGAATAGGGTATTTCTGCTAATAGTGGGATATTTAATCTTTTACTTTCCTCTAAGCCGCCGCCTTTTTTAAATAAATTAAAATGATATGAAAAAGATTCATTTTCTACCTTGACCCATTTACCATTTATTAGTATTTCTTTGTTATTCATACCTGGTATCTTTCCTTCAATATTCATGAAAGACATGTTTTCAACAACGCCAAGTAGCCTAGTTTTTACTTTTTTAAACATATCTGCACCTTTTCTAACATCAGTCAATGCAATATCATTTGGAGTAGTTACAATGATAGCTCCATCTAAAGGGATTTTTTGTGATAGCGTAAGTTGAACATCGCCAGTGCCTGGAGGAAGATCTAAAATCAAGTAATCTAGTTTCCCCCATGTAACATCCTTAAAAAATTGTTCTGTCATTTTAGCAACTAATGGACCTCGCCAAACTACAGGAGCTTGATTTCCGCTAATAAAACCAAAACTCATTAATTTTAAATTATTTTTTTCTATTGGTACGATTTTTTGTCCATCTACAACTTCAGGATTTTCATTTACTCCCATTGTAATTGGTAAAGAAGGTCCATATATGTCTAAATCTAATAAACCAGTCTTATAGCCTAATTCGGCTAACGATGATGCAATATTTAAAGCAATAGTTGACTTACCTACTCCACCCTTACCGCTTGCCACTGCAATAATATTTTTTATATTTCCATGTACGTTTCCATCTTTATTGCTTGTATCTACTGTTTTTCTTGTTGGTTGGTCTAAAACCTTTATTTTAATTTCAAATTTATCTGATTCAATTGATTCAGAAATTTGTTTAACTAACTGGTTTTTCTTTTCTTTATTTTGTGATGAAATCGATAGAATAATTGTTATAGTATTTTTATCAATTACTACATCTTTAACCATCCCAAAAGATATAATATCCCTATTAAAGCCCGGGTATTTGATAGTCTTAAGCTTTTCTAATATTTGATTTTTATCCATTTATAAATAATGTTTTATGAGTGTAAAAATAGAAAATGAAAGCGTAAAATGTTAGGAAATTATAAACTTATCTTTCTTGACCAAAAAAACTATAGTTTTTGTCTATTGAGGAATCATACTCATCAGGAACTTCGTCTTCATCGTAAATTGCATCAACAGGACATTCAGGTTCACAAGCTCCACAATCAATGCACTCTTCTGGGTTTATATACAATTGCTTATTAGTAGCATCATAGCCACTTTCTTTTGCTTCTTCTCCAGATCCTTCAGGATCATCTGGGCCATGAATACAATCTACGGGGCAAACTTCTACACATGCTGTATCGCATGTTCCAACGCATGGATCTGCTATAATGTATGTCATAATTATATTAATTATACGTAGTTTCTTTCCGATGTTCAAAGGAAAAAATTTAAATACGTTCTTATTAACCGTTCCGTTAATGAATTCCATTGCTAGAGCAATTTATGATGTTGCTTTTATATGGCTTGTTTTGGATATAACTAACTCTGAAAAAATAACAGGAATTGTCGCTATGACGTCTTATTTACCTGCAATCTTATGTGGTTTATTTATTGGTGCTATAGTTGATTTATTTCCTAAAACAAAAATGATATCATTTGCAACTATCATGCAGGGGTTAATTTTGGCGCTGATACCACTATTATTTTTTTTTAATATAACTTCAATATGGATAATAATGCTAATTGCGTTTTTTCACAATGCCTTTGGCTTGCCCATGGTTCCAGCGTTTAATGCTTATTTGCCTACTCAAATTAACAAAGAAGATTTACTTAAAGCTAATTCAATTGTTAACATTTCTTGGCAAACTGCAGTATTAATAGGTCCAATCATTGCTGCTCAGCTTTTAACAATTTACAATGTTGAACACTTATTTGTTTTTTGTCTTATATTTTATTTTATAGCTGCAGCTATAACTACAATGGCCCCAAAAGATACCGTTGAAAAAGAAGAAATTAACGTACATAAAATTATCTCTAAAACAAAAGAAGGTATAAACTATCTTATAGAACATACTACATTTGCATTCATTATTCTTCTAACTTTACTAAGCAACTTATTTGTTATGGGTCCTGCAATAGTTGGAATACCAATATTAGTTAAACTTTACTTGGGTGGAACCGCATCTGATTTTGCGCTAGTTGAGGCGTTTGTAGGTTTAGGTATGCTTATTGGGACTGCAACTGTATATAAAATTGGGAACAGATTACCTCATGGCCTATTGTTTCTTTTAGGCTTATTTATTGATGGGGCAAGTTTTTGCTTTTACTACTTTATAGAAACATTAAATCAATTAAACTTTTTGTCTTTCATTCATGGCATTGGAATTCCCTTCTTAATTATTTCAAGGGTATCTATTATGCAAAAAAACATACCAGAAAAATTGCTTGGTCGTATCTTTGCAATTATTTCTGTTTCAATTTTGAGCATGACTGCTGTTTCAAGTGGAATTATTGGTTTGCTTACAGAGTTCATGAGCATACACGAAATATTTTTATTATTTGGATTGATGGCTGGATTATGTGGTTTAGCAGGACTGATTCATCCTAAAATTAGATACTTAAACTAAAAGACTAGTAACTCTAGACTTTGTAAGATCTCTTAACTCTTCAACGCTTAAATCTTTATATTCTTCAGGGGTAATGGGTTCACCAAATACAGTTGTTAGCTTTCCAGGGTTAACAATCCAACTATTTCTTACATTGGCCCTATAAGCTCCAATCAATCCAACAGGCACGATTGATGCAACATTTGTACTTTTTACAAAATGGAATCCGCCTTTTTTAAATTCACCCATTTCTCCCGTAAGAGTCCTTTGCCCTTCAGGTGAAAACAACATAGAATCCCCGTCTTCAACCAATATTTTTTCAGCTGCTTTTAATGTTTCACGAGCTTTATCAGTGTTATCATGCGTTATGGCATAAGCGCCATATCTTTTTGCAAAAAAACCAAAAAGAGGCCACTTAAAAATCCCTTCCCAGCCAATAGCGTTGACATAATAAGGAATAGAGCCACCTAACATGAATACATCAAACATTGATTCATGATTAAACATAAAAATGTATGGACCATTTTCTTTTTTAGGGACCTTACCCTTAACGCTAAACCATTGAAAGGATACTAGCATAAGTAAGCGACTAGATAATGGTATTAAAGGATAATAAAGATTTCTAGAATGTGTAACATATGAAAAAATAATGCCTATAATCATAACTAAGGCAAATAGTGGTAAAAATAAAATAAATACTATAGCAGAAATTAATGTTCTTATCATATCGGCTATATTAATCTAACTTTTTAATAATATCTAACATTTTATGGTTTGCTTTTGGCAGAGCATATTTATCAATATCTTCAAAAAGAACCCACTTAAAATCCTGTTTAATGGATAGGCTTTTAATAGATTTTGGATACGAAATAAATAATGAAATATTTACCCCAAAGTGAGAATACTGATGTTTTATAGAGCCTAAGTAAGTTGGTGCTTTTATATGAAGATTGGTTTCTTCTTTTACTTCGCGAATGACAGCCTTTTCTGCTGATTCATTTTTTTCAATTTTACCCCCAGGAAATTCCCACAGGCCTGGTAAAAATTTTGTATTTCCTCTTTTAGAAATAAAAATTCTATTCTCAAACTTGATTATAGAAACTGCTATGTCATATATTGGTATTTTTTTAGAAACTTTAGGATGTGGATATTTCGTTGGAGAAGAGGATTGGAGCGCTTTGCATGAATTGCTTAAAGGACATTGATTGCAAAGTGTGATGGTTGACTTGCATAAAGAACTTCCTAGATCCATTAAAGCTTCATTATAGTCTCCTGGCCTACTAATGCTTTGATTTTTTTCTAGAAATCTAGCGACCCTTTTTTGATTCCTTTTACTTTTTGTTTTTAATCCAAGTTGCCTATAACCTATTCTTTCTAAATTAGTATCAATTCCGACAGATTTTTTATCATAAGCTATTGCAAGAATTGTTTTGGCTGTATAGTCTCCAATGCCTGGCAAACTTATTAGGTCTTTATATGTTTTTGGAAAAGATTTAGTTATGATCTGTGCAGCATTATAGATGTTTTTACATCTACTATAATATCCCAATCCTTCCCATGTTTTAAGCACATCATCATAATTGGCATTTTTTAAGGCTTTAATATTGGGGTACTTTTGCATCCATTTATTAAAATATGGGATCACTGTTTTAACTTGAGTTTGTTGTAACATGATTTCAGAAATCCAAACTCTGTAAGGATTTCTCTTATGTCTCCACGGGAGGTTTCTTTTATTTTGGTCGTACCACTTTAGTAGCTTTTCATGAATCATAAGCTACAATTTACTAACTTAACTACAAGTTGTTTCTATTAATGCTGCGCACGCTTGGTATGGATCCATATTAGCAGATGGTCGTCTATCTTCTAAATATCCATAACCATCATTTGCAGTTTGCATCGGTATTCTAATCGAAGCCCCTCTATCGCTGACTCCATATCTAAATTCACCAATACTGCAGGTTTCATGTTTTCCTGTTAGTCTTTGCTCGTTGTGTGCTCCATAAACATTGATGTGTTCATTGTGTTTTTTGCTAAGCTTTTCACAGGCGCTGTTGATGACCTCAATGCCGCCTTTTTCGCGCATTGATTTTGTGCTAAAATTGATATGTGCTCCTGCTCCATTCCAATCTCCTTTAACAGGTTTGGGGTGTAGTGTAGCGCTTACACCGTAATCCTCAGATATTCTATAGAGTAGCCATCTAGATATCCATAACTGATCTGAAACTTCTAAGGGTCCCAGTGGACCAACTTGGTATTCCCACTGGCCTGGCATTACTTCTGCATTGATACCAGATAATTCTAATCCGGCTTCAAGGCATAATTCCAAATGATGTTCAACAATTTCACGTCCGAAAACTTCGTCTGCTCCCACACCGCAATAAAAAGGTCCTTGAGGAGCAGGATATCCGCCCTCTGGCCAGCCCAGAGGATTACGCCCTTCAAAAAATGTATATTCTTGCTCAATACCAAACCATGATTTTTCGCCTTTAAATTGATCTGCAATTTCTCTTAAATGAGCTCTACTGTTTGTAGAGTGAACTGAACCATCTGCATTCATAACCTCGCACATTACTAAAATGTGGTCGCTTCCGCGAATTGGATCTTTACATATCCAAACGGGCTTTAATAAGCAGTCACTAAAATTGCCCTCTGCTTGATTGGTGCTAGAACCGTCAAAACCCCAGTCTGGTAACTCAGAAGCTGATGATATTTTTTTATTTAATATTTTAGTTTTTGATCTAAGTTTTTGTGTAGGAGTATGTCCATCCATCCAGATATATTCAGCCATTATTTTCATTTAAATCTCCTTTTTATAAAATTTTTAATTAATCCTTCATTAAATATATTTATAAAAAAAGATAGATGAAATTAATTATTAATTATTTTTGGAAGATTGACTTAATATATTAAGGTCAATTGATGTTTCTTCCTTATATGTAGAAAGAACTAAATTTGACTGTGTCCTTGAAACTCCAGGCCAATTCTGAATTTTATATAGTAAATCTTCAAGAGCTTGGGAGTTCTCAACTCGTACTTTTAAAATATGTGAACCGCTACCAGTAATAGAATGACACTCCATGACTGACTCGCATTTATTTGCCTGCTCTATAAAGCTATTATAATGATCTGAATGCTCACTAACTATAAATACAAAAGCAGTTAAATCTAAACCTGCATTTTTGTGATTTAAAATTCCGACAAATTTATTAATTAATCGTTTATCGGTTAATTTTTTAATTCTTTCTGTAACAGCAGGGATAGACAGTTCAACCGTTTTTGCTATTTCGCTGGCTGAAGCTCTTCCATCCGCTTGAAGAATATGCAATATTGATATATCAGTTTTGTCTATCATAATTAAAATTATTAATAAAAAGTTAAAATTAATTAATAAATTAATGTATTATAGGTAAATATAGTTAATGAATTAACGTTTAACAAAATATTAGATATGCCAATTAAGAAAAGTGAACTAGAGGAATTGCTTCTGCGAATTAATAGTCTTGAACAAAGACTTGAAAAATTAGACCCAACTAGCAAAAGAAAACTGCCAAGTAAAAAAGAGCAGGTTGAAGAAATCCAAAAGAACTTAGAAGAATGGTCAAAGAAGTTTCCTAGCTTAGATGTTGAATTTGAATTGTTAAAAATGCTTGATTGGTTAAAGGCAAACCAAAAACGCAAAAAAGATTATAAAGCGTTTTTTAGAAACTGGTTACGCAAGTCTTCTAACTCAATAGAAAAAAAGGTTGAAAACGTATATCGCTATATTTATGCTTGTAGAGATAGCGATGATTGTAACAAACAAGAATCTGAATACAAAGACATGTATATCTTTTGCAAAAAATGCGGTTCTCAAAAAACCATAATCAAATCTATTAAAAGCTAGTCTTCTTTTTCGACTAATAAAGTAAAGCTACCTGAAATATCTCCTGTAAAAACAATACCAATTTTATGTTCACCAAGCGTTTTAATTGGAGAGCTTAAATCAATATATTTCTTATCAATTTCAATGCTATTTTCTTCAAGAAGCTTTACTATGTCAAGTTTAGTAACTGATCCAAAAAGCTTGTCACCTTCTTCAGATTTCATCTTAACATTTAGCTTAAGCGCTTCAACATCTTTTATTGTTGCTAAGAGCTTATCTTTTTGCATCTCAAGTTTTCTATCTTCTAACTTTTTAGCTTCTTTAATACTCTTCATTTGTTTTTGAGTAAATAAGATAGCTAGATTTTGAGGCATTAAATAATTTCTAGCATAACCTGATTTAACCTCAACAACATCACCCTGCTGTCCTAGATTGTGGACATCTTCCTTTAAAATAACTTTCATTGTTAATCCCTATCCACTGCGGCAAATGGAAGCAATGCAATGTTTCTTGCTCTTTTAATAGCTACTACGAGCTTTCTATGCATTTTACTACTAGTGCCAGTTACTCTTCTTGGGGTAATTTTACCCTGATCATTAATAAACCTATTTAAAAGCTTAACATCTTTATAGTCAACGTCCTGGATATTATTTCTTTTAAAATAACAGGACTTTTTTCTGCTTGTTAACATTAATTTTCCTCCTGTACAGCATCTTCTTTTGTACTTTCTTCATTGTTTACATCTAGCGAAGGTTTATCGTCAAGCTTAATAATCATATACTTCATGACTTCCTTATTTAAATTCAAAAACACTTTAAACTCATTTACAAAGTTAGCGTCTTGGAATTCTGTGTTAAGTAGTATATAGTTTCCATATTTATGCTTTTTTACATTGTAAGCTAGTTGCTTCTTTCCCCAAAAATCATGATTTATAATTGCATGTTTTTTCTTTTCAACAAAATCTGAAACTTCACTCATAACGCCTGAAATTTGTTCTTTGCTGTAGTTAGGGTTTAATATGTATAATACTTCATAGTAATTCATAAACTTCTCCATTATAAAAGTGGTGCAATAACAAGTGATACCACTGATATTAGTTTAATTAAAATATTTAATGATGGTCCTGCAGTATCCTTAAATGGATCTCCTACAGTATCGCCTACAACAGCAGCTTTATGCGCTGTACTTCCTTTACCGCCATGTGCGCCAGATTCAATATATTTCTTGGCATTATCCCATGAACCTCCAGCGTTTGACATAAAGATTGCTAACAATACTCCTGTGACTGTTACTCCTGCTAAAACTCCACCTAACATGGTTGGATTCTTAAGAATCAATCCAAAAAATATTGGTGTGAATATTGCTAGAGCTCCAGGTAAAACCATCTTATTGATAGCAGCAGTAGTCGCGATATCTACACATTTAGCATAATCTGCTTTTGCTTTACCGTCTAGAAGTCCTTTGATTTCTCTAAACTGTCTTCTGACTTCTTCAATCATTTCAAAAGCAGCGTCTCCAACTGCTTGCATTGCAAGCGCTGAAAATACAAATGGTAAAGAAGAGCCTATCAATAGCCCTGCCATAATTGTTGGGTTGCTAATATCTAATACTAACTCTACGCCCGTATTGGCTTTAACTGTTTCTCTGAAAGCAGCAAACAAAGCGAGAGATGTAAGAGCTGCAGAACCAATTGCAAAACCCTTACCAATAGCTGCTGTAGTGTTACCTACTGCATCTAATTTATCAGTTCTTTCTCTAACCTCTTTAGGTAGTTCAGCCATTTCAGCTATACCGCCCGCATTATCTGCAATTGGTCCGTATGCATCTACTGCTAACTGAATTCCAAGTGTTGATAGCATACCTAAAGCAGCTAAAGCTATACCATAAAGATTTGCAAAATGATATGCTCCTAAGATTGATAATGCAATTACAAGTACTGGTAACGCTGTTGAATACATTCCATTAGCTAGACCTGAAATAATATTTGTTGCTGATCCTGTCTCGCTTGCCTCTGCTATAGCCTGTGAAGGTTTTTGATGATCTGAAGTATAATATTCTGTGAGTAATCCAATTAAAATACCAGATGTAAGACCCACAACAGTTGCACCAAATAAATCGCTGGCTACAACATTATCATTATTTAGTCCAAGGTTCACTGAGCTAGTAATAAATTTATTAATTATCCAATAACTAACTCCTAACATCGCTGCACCTGATCCAAAGATGCCAATATTAAGAGCAGTTTGTGGATTTCCACCCTCTTTTGTCTTAACAAAAAATGTTCCTAGTATAGAAACTATAATACCTGCGGCTGCTAAAAATAAAGGTAAAAATATCAACTCCATAGACCCTGCGGCTGCTGCTAATACCATTGCACCAATTATAGATCCAACATAAGATTCAAATAGGTCTGCTCCCATACCAGCAACATCGCCTACATTGTCACCAACGTTATCAGCAATAGTTGCAGGGTTTCTAGGGTCGTCTTCTGGAATACCTGCCTCTACTTTACCTACTAAGTCTGCCCCAACATCTGCTGCTTTAGTATAAATTCCTCCACCAACGCGTGCAAATAAAGCAATAGATGAGGCTCCCATAGCAAAACCAGAAACCTTTGTCATAACTAGTGAGAAGTCTGGTGTTGCATCAAGCCCTCCATACAAGAAAAATAATGACGAAAGACCTAGGATTCCTAGGCCAACAACATTCATTCCCATTACAACTCCACCATTAAAAGAAACACTTAATGCCTTGCTTAAACTGGTTCTTGCGGCTTCTGTAGTTCTATGGTTAGCTAACGTAGCAACTCTCATACCTAAAGCTCCAGCTAAACCGCTACAAATTGCTCCAACAATAAAAGATAAAGCAACCTCTGTAGTGTTTGATGACATATTAACCCAATACAATAATGCGGCTACAGTTAAAACAAACACAGTTAATACTTTATACTCTCTAACAAGAAAAGCTGTCGCTCCTTCTCGAATCGCTAAACCAATTTCTTGCATTTTTTCATTTCCTGGATTTTGTTTTGAAATCCAGTTACTTCTCATTAATCCAAATACAACTGCCAAAACTCCTGACAATGGTATTAAATAATATAGACTTTCCACTATGCTACTCCTATAGTTTGATTATTAAAATTATTCATTGTGAATTCTTCGCCATTTTCTAATAATGAAGTCATTGCTTCGCCTGAAAAAGATAATACATCTTCAACAAGAGCATGATAACGATTGTGAAAAGGCTTTAAAACATACTTCTCTGATGGTCTTTTATAGTCTGAAGCAGCAATACCAACTTTTAATCTTTTGATATTATTTGTTGATAAATATTTAATAATAGACTTCATTCCATTGTGACATCCATCACCTCCATCCGTTTTAAATCTTATTTCACCTAAAGGAAGATCTACGTCATCAAAAATGATAACTAGGTCTTCTTTTTTTGCTTTATAAAAATTTAAAACTTCATTGATTATGACCCCGCTATTGTTCATGCCAGTTGTTGGTTTAATTAGCATGAAACTAGAACCTTTTTTAGCAACAAAATAATTGCCTTTACCTGGCTTAAATTCCAAACCGTGTTGTTTAGCAAAGCTATCTAATACCCAATACCCAACATTGTGTTTGGTATTATGATATTTCAATTCGTGATTGCCTAAACCAACAAAAATCATCATTATCCTTCTTCTCCTGATTTATCAGGGGACTCTTCTGCGCCTTCCGAAGGTTTTTCTTCAGAATCTGCAGCTACATCACCTGACTCTGAATCTTCAGCGCCGCTATCAACATCATCTATAGTATCGTCTACCTCTTCTGCTTCCTCTTTAGGTTCTTGAACAGAAATAACTGCTATATCTTCTGCAGTTATCATTTCAACATCGTTTGGTAAGGTAACATCTTTGACAAACAAGTTTGTGTTCATTTCCATATCTGTTACATCAATCTCAAGAAACTCTGGGATCTCTGCTGGTTTACATTTAATAGTAACTGAGTTTAGCATTTGAACTAAAAGGCCGCCAAGCTTTACTCCCTTAGACTCTCCAGCGCTTCTAATAGCTACTTCTAAAGAAATCTTCTCATCTTCTTTTACTTTTTGAAAATCTATATGAATGATTTCATCAGTAACTGGATGATATTGGACTTCCTTTACTAGAACAAATTGATTTTTGTCCTCGATATTAACCTCGAAGATCATTTGACCTGTTCTTAACGCTTTATTTAACCTTATTTTATCTACAGAAAGAGGTGTAGCCTCTACTCCTGAATGATAAACAACGGCTGGTACTTGATTTTGCAACCTAGTTCTTCGGGCTGCTGATGTGCCGTGTTCTTTTCTAATATCTACATTTAATTTTTCAAATTTGCTCATGTTACTTTCCTAAATAGTTGACTTACTGATTCACCATTATGAATCCTGTTAATTGTTTCTGCAAAAATTTTTGCAGAAGAAATAATTTTTAGTTTACTTAAATTTTTTATGTTTATATCTACTGTATCTGTTAAGAAAATTGAATCTATATTGTCGTCTGATAATTTTTTTATTGCATCCCCAGATAAAATACCGTGCGTAGCAGCAACTGTAACAGTAAGTGCACCCTTTTGCTTTGCTACACTAGCAGCATTTGATATAGTCCCCGCAGTATCAATCATGTCATCAATAATTAAAATATGTTGGTTTTCCAATTCACCTACAACAGATACAACTTCAGATTGATTATGTGAGCTTCTTCTTTTATCAATTAAAGCAAAGCTCATTCCCAATCTTTTGGCATAAGACTGTCCAAGTTTACTTGATCCCATATCTGGCACTAACACAGTAAGGTTATCGTTACCAGACAGCTCATTAAAATGTTTTTTGAGCTCTGGCATTAAAACCAAACTACCATAAATATTATCTACAGGCTTTGAAGAAAAACCTTGGATTTGTGTTGAGTGTAAATCCATTGTAACGATTCTATCTGCTCCAGCTTTTATAAAAATGTCCATCATCACCTTAGCGGATATAGGAACTCTTGGCTCGTCTTTTCTATCCTGCCTTGAATACCCAAAATATGGCATAATCACATTAATTCTCTGTGAACTAGCTCTCTTGGCGGCGTCTATAAGCAGTGCTAATTCTAAGACATGATCTGCAGGTGGATTAGTAGATTGAACGAGGTAAATATCATTTCCTCTTAGATTTTCTTCATACTTTATCCACAACTCTCCATCGCTAAAACGTTTTATAGAAAGATTTCCAATAGACATACCACACTCATGTGCAATTTTTTTTGCAAGCACAGGATTGCTTGATCCCGCAAATATTTTTTTTACGTATTTACCCATATTATTGTTGGGGAGCAGGGACTCGAACCCCGACTGCCTGGACCAAAACCAGGTGTCCTGCCAATTAGACGACTCCCCAAATTATATAATTGGATTTACATAGTAAGTAGAGTAACGAGGACTGAAGAAAGCTTGTGCTTTTAGCGCAGCAGCTTTAGAAGGAAATATCCCAAACACAGTCGAACCCGTACCCGACAAACTGGCATATATAGCACCTAAATCCAAAATTTTTAATTTTATGCCGCCAATTTCTGGATGTGTTTCAAAAACATACATCTCAAAATCATTTTTAAATAACTTAGAATTAAAATTATTAATTTTTAATTCTTTTAATATTCGCGACAAGTTAATGTGTGGATTTTCATTTAACAAATGGTTTTTTAAATCCAAAAAAGCTTCTTTTGTTTTTATTTTAATTTTTGGTTTTACTAATAAAAAGTGTTTTGGAATAGATATTTTAGAAATTTTTTTTAAAACATCTCCTCTTTTTGTTCCAATTTGAATGCCACCGTTTATAAAAAAAGATGAATCTGAACTAACTTTGCTTGCTATTTCGTGCATTTCTTCACTAGTTAAAGAAAGATTAAATAATGAATTAATTCCTTTAATTACTGCAGCGCCATTACTTGATCCTCCCCCCAATCCAGCATTAATTGGTATGTTCTTTGAAATTGAAATTTCAACATTTGGGATATCGGGAAATTTTTTTTTAAGCAACATATATGCAATGGTGCAAAAATTTTCTTTTTCTTTTATTGATGAAAGATTTGTTCTACAAGAAAAAAATTCTGCTTCTCTTATTTTTATACTATCATATAAATTGATCTCTTGAAAGACTGTTGTAAGATTATGAAATCCATCTTTACGCTTATCATGAACGTGTAACCCTAAATTTATTTTGGCGTATGATTTTATATCCATTTTTTTATAACAATTACTACTTCAGCGCCCCACCCATTAGACATATCAATATAATTCAGCCCATTGCGCGTAGTTCCTTTTATAGATATCAATTTACTTGGAATGCCAAGTGCTGAGCTTAGAGATTGAACAATTTTATCTTTATGAGGAGATATTTTGGGTTCATTCAAAACAACAGATGCATCAATATTTATTATTGAAATATTATTTGGGTTAAATTAACAATTCTTTTTAATAGCTCAATGCTGGATATATCTAAAAACTCATCTGTATTAGGGAAGTGTTGGCCAATATCGCCAATGTTTAAAGCCCCGCAAAGCGCATCTATAATTGCGTGCGTTAATACATCTCCGTCGGAATGTGCTTCTGATTTAAACTTGCAATCGATTTTATGGCCCCCAACAATAATCCCTGTGCCTTGAACAAGGGTGTGAAAATCTATCCCTATTCCCGATAAAGTTTCTCCTTCCATTGCTTTTGATATGATTTGTAAATCTGCTTTGCTTGTTAGTTTTATATTTAATTGTTTGCTCTCAAACATTTGAACTTTATACCCATTATTTTCTACCATAGCAGCTTCATCTGTAAATTCATTTATGCTTTTAATATTTATATCATAATTATTATTTAAAATTTCATAATCAAATACTTGTGGTGTTTCTGCTGTCCACAAATTGGTTCTATCTACTGTATATTTTGAGCAATTATTTTTAACAGATCGTACTGTATCATTTATTTTTTTTCCAAGGACTACTGCTTTATTTTTTTTAGAAAAATTTTTTAAACTCATTAGTACTTCACTATTTATTAGCGGTCTTGCTGCGTCGTGTATGAAAACCTTGGAATTTTTATTTTTTATTTTATTAAAGGCCTTATAAACAGATTCAGATCTTGACTTCCCTCCTTCGCAAATAACAACATTCTTATATTCTTCACTTTCAATTTCTTTTTTTACTGTATCAATTAATTTGCTGTGAAGAACTAAAAAAACCTCAGAGAATATTCCTGAAGATACAAACACATCAAGAGAGTGTTTATAAACGGGCTTACCGTGAATTAGTTCCAACTGTTTAAATGAGCCAAATCTTTCTCCGGATCCAGCTCCAACTATAATTGCTATATTTTCCATCAAATTACACAATCAACATAGAATCACCATAGCTAAGAAATCTATAATTTTTCTTTTTTGCTTCTTTGTATGAATCTTTTATGAACTTATATCCACCAAACGCAGATGTCAGCATTAATAAAGTGCTTTCTGGTTGATGAAAATTAGTAATCAGCCCATCAACAATTTTAAATTCATGTGGTGGGTGTATAAACTTATTAGTCCAGCCCTTTTTTGGTGATATTTGAAATCCTGAAACGTTAACTGTTTCAAGCGCTCTTACTGTTGAAGTTCCTACTGCAAATATTCTACGTCTCTTTCTTTTTGCCTCATTAATAGCTAAAGCTGTTCCTGGGGAGACTTCAAAATATTCTGAATCCATATGGTGGCGATTTAAATCTTCAACCTGAACAGGTTTAAATGTTCCTAGCCCAATATGAAGTGTAATGTAATGGATATTAACGCCTTTATTTTTCAGTTTTTTTATAATCTCTGGTGTAAAATGCAGTCCTGCGATAGGGGCTGCAACTGCTCCTCTTTTCTCTGCATATACTGTTTGATATCTTTCTTTATCAGATTTTGTAGCAGCTCTTTCAATATATGGTGGTAATGGCGGATGCCCCAACTTATCTAAAATATCATCAATATTTCCTTTATCAAATTCAAATCTGACTACTCTTCCTCCTGACACGGTATTATCAATTACATCACAAAATAAACCATTAGATAAAATAAGTTTATTTCCTATTCTAACTTTTCGTGCTGGTTTGACAAGAACCTCCCACAATCTATCTCCCAACTCTCTTAATAAAAATATCTCTACCCTTGCATCTGTCCTATCCTTTGTGGCAAAAAGTTTTGCTGGAAACACTTTGGTATTGTTTAAAATTAAAAGATCGTTTTTTTGAAAATAGCTTGTGATATCAGAAAACTTTTTATGCTTTATAGAGTTATTTTCTCTGTTTAAGACCATCATTTTTGATCCATCTCTTTTCTGTTTTGGTTTTTGTGCAATATATTTTTTAGGAAGCTGGTACCTAAAATCAGTTAATTTATATTTTTTCTTTTTTCCTATCATGTTTGCTCCTTGTTTCTTGACTTATTCATACCAAATAGTCTATAGGCTCTGTCTGTTGCGACTCTCCCTCTAGAAGTTCTTTCAATAAACCCTTTTTTAATTAAATACGGCTCATATACATCCTCGATTGTTTGTATATCTTCATTAATTGATATTGCTAATGATTTTCCCCCTGTTGGTCCGCCATCATAATTGACAATTAAATTTTTTAAGATTTTTCGATCCATATTTTCAAGACCATTTTTATCAATACCTATACTGTTAAGAAAGCTTTTAGCGTCATCAAGTCTTACTTCTTTAAGGTTTTTGACTTGAGCAAAGTCTCTAACCCTTCTTAACACTCTGTTTGCAATTCTTGGTGTACCCCTAGATCGTCCAGCAATTTCTATTAGGGCTTCATCGTTAATTTTTATTTTTAATATAGATGCTGTTCTTTTCAAAATTTCGAAAATTTCTTCTTTTTTATAAAAATCTAATCTAAAAATGGCACCAAATCTGTCTCTCATTGGTGTCGATATATTCCCAAGTCTTGTCGTGGCACCTACTAAAGTAAAAGGCTCAAGATCTATTCTCACAGTTCTGGCATTTGGTCCTGAATCTATCAATATATCTATTTTGTAGTCTTCCATTGCTGAATAAAGATATTCCTCTACAGTAGTATTTACTCTATGTATTTCATCTATAAAAAATACATCTCTATCTTGTAGGTTTGTTAACATGCCCGACAAATCTCCGGGGATAGAGATAACTGGACCAGAAGTTGACAAAAACCCTCTGTCTAATTCAGTAGATATTATATTCGATAAAGTTGTTTTTCCTAGGCCTGGGGGGCCATATAACAATATATGGTCTAATGCATCTTCTCTCTGTTTAGCTGCGGTTATATAGGTCTTCAAAGACTCTACTATTTCATTTTGACCTATAAAGTCATCAAATAAGTTTGGTCTGATTTGTTTGTCAAAATTTTTCTCTTCATTTGAAGAAATGACTATTTTTTGTTCATCGCTCACGATATACTAAGATAAAGAGGGAATCACCGTTATCCAAAAAATTATTTTAGAACTTTTTTAAGGAACTTACCTGTGACTGATTTTGGTTCTCTAGAAACTTCTTCAACTGTTCCTTGAGCTATAACTGTTCCGCCGCCCTCTCCTCCTTCTGGACCTAAGTCTATCACCCAGTCTGCACATTTTATAACATCGAGGTTGTGCTCAATTACTATAATGGTGTTTCCTTGATCTACTAATTTTTGTAGCACCGATAACAACATTTGAATATCATCAACGTGCAACCCTGTAGTAGGCTCATCTAAAAAGTAAACTGTGTTTTTAGTGCTTGTTTTTGATAGCTCTGTAGATAGTTTTATTCTTTGTGCTTCACCTCCAGATAAGGTTGTTGCTTGTTGGCCAAGCTTAATATACCCCAACCCTACATCATGTAAAGTATCCAACCGTTTTTTAATTGGTTGTATGTTTTGAAAAAAAAGCCTTGCGTCATCTACTGACATGTTTAAAATGTCGTCGATGTTTTTATTTTTATATTCAATCTGGAGCGTTTCTTTGTTATATCTTTTCCCGTTGCAATCGTCGCAGTTTACATAAACATCTGGAAGAAAATTCATTTCAATTTTAATAATACCAGCTCCCTGACATGCTTCACACCTACCGCCCTTAACGTTAAAAGAAAATCTTCCAATTTTATATCCTCTTAGTTTTGCTTCTCTGGTTTGAGCAAAAAGATCTCTAACATGCGTAAAAATTCCTGTGTAGGTAGCAGGATTTGATCGGGGTGTTTTACCAATAGGTTTTTGATCAACATTGATAACTCTTTCAATCTTGTCTATTCTTGTGAGATTTTTAAACGGAAGCATCTCTCTAACGCCATAGTTAACCATATTTGATAGTGCAGGGTACAGGGTCTGATTTATCAAAGAGCTTTTTCCGCTCCCGGACACCCCTGTTATGGCTACTAGCCTTTCGTAAGGAAAGCTAACATCAATATTTTTGAGATTATTTCCGCTTGCGCCCAAAATAGTAAAATGGTCAAAAGTTGTTGTTCTGTAGCTTGGAAGCGGAATACTCTTCAAGCCAGAAAGGTATTTTCCTGTAAGGCTTTTTTTGTTCTTTATAATTTCTTTTAATTTTCCAGAGAACACTACTTCACCTCCCAGGGCCCCCGCCTTAGGTCCCATATCAATAATTTGATCCGCTGATTCAATTGTATCAAGGTCATGCTCAACAACTATAACAGTATTCCCAATATCTTTTAAAGACTTTAGGGTTTGTAAAAGCCTGTCATTGTCTCTTGGGTGCAAACCAATTGATGGCTCATCCAGCACATAAAGAACTCCAGTTAGTTGAGATCCTACCTGTGATGCAAGTCTAATTCTTTGTGCCTCTCCTCCAGATAATGTTCTTGAAGCACGATCGAGTGTTAAATAGTTCAACCCTACATTAATTAAAAAGTTTAGTCTTTTTTTAATTTCTTTAAGGATGCCTCCAGCAATGTCCTGTTGGTTTTTACTAAGTTCAATTTTTTCAAAGAACGTTAACGTTTCTGCAATATTTTTTGAACATAGGTCTCCTATGTTTGTAGGCCCTATCTTTACATTAAGAGAGGAGTCTTTTAATCTTTTACCCTTACATCCATCGCACGTTCGTGTGCTCATAAATCCTTCAATCCATCTTCTAATTCCATAGGATTGTGTTTGCTTATACCTTCTTTGTAATTCAGGAATTATTCCTTCCCATTTGCCAGAATATGTCCCCTTCCATTTTTTATTCTTAATATCGATATCAATTTTTTTTCCACTTAATCCAAATAATAAAATTTTTCTCACCTCTTTTGAAAGCTTGTTCCAAGGTTTAGAAAAAGATAAATCAAATTCTCTTGCCAAAGCTCTAAGTTTGCTTCCATGAAAACCTTTAGGCTGACTTCCTATAGGCTTAATTGCTTCTTGAATTAGCGTTTTTCTTACATCTGGAACAACCAGGTTTGGGTCAATTTCTGTAATAAAACCAAGCCCATCACACTGTTGGCAAGCCCCATATGGAGAATTAAACGAAAACATTCTTGGGGTTAAGTCTGTCATCATAACATAAGGATGATATGCACACGCAAAATGTTCGCTAAATGAATAGTCTTCATTTTTATTAATATTTATAATACATATCCCGTTCCCCATTTTAAGAGCAAGCTCTACAGACTCTAACAACCTAGACTGGATTGATTTTTCTAAAACAACTCTATCAATTAGAACATCAATATCATGATTTTTATTTTTTTCAAGCGTAGGAGTTTTTCTTAATGAAATAATTTTATTATCAACTCTTGCTCTCAAAAATCCTTTCTTTTTTATATCTTCAAATACTGTTTTATGTTCACCTTTTCTTCCCTGAACAACTGGAGATAAAATATATGCTTTTTCATTTTTATGGAGCTTTAAAATTTGTTCTACTATTTGCTCGGGAGATTGTCTAGAAATTTCCCTTGAACATTCCCAGCAGTGTGGCTGACCAATGCTTGCATAAAGAAGCCTAAGATAATCATGTATTTCAGTTATTGTTCCAACAGTTGATCTCGGATTTCTTGACCCTGTTTTTTGCTCAATTGAAATTGCAGGTGAGAGACCTTCAATTGTATCTACATCAGGTTTTTCCATGAGATCCAAGAATTGTCTAGCATATGCAGATAAAGACTCCACATATCTTCTTTGGCCTTCTGCATATATTGTATCAAAGGCTAAAGAAGATTTTCCGGAACCAGATGGGCCGGTAATAACTACAAGTTTATTTTTATCTATATCAACATCAACATCTCGAAGGTTGTGTTGTCTTGCTCCTCGTATTTTTAGTTTATTTTTCATAATTTTTTAAAAAAATTTGACTTATAACTTACTTAACTATGGAAATGATTCAAAAAAGGATTTATGTTTTATTAAATAAAAAATGAAGAGTCTCAAAAATAAACTATTAATATCTATGCCCAATATGGTTGATCCGTATTTTGCTAAAAGTGTAGTATTTATATGTGAAGATGATATGGACGGCACGACGGGTATTATTATTAATAAGCCGGTTAGTGAAATGAAAATTATTAATTCAGGTATAAAAAATAAAATTTTTGAGGATATACTTAATGAGTCAAAAAAAATATTTTTTGGTGGACCTCTCAATTTAAATGAAGCATGTGTTATCGAAAATACATTTAGTTCTAATGTTGATTTTTCAAAAAAAATTCAGCTTTCTACTGATTTAGATCTCATTCAAAAAATATTATTTAACGACAACTCCCCTGATGGTACAAGATTAATATTTGGCCATGCTGGCTGGGACAAGCAACAGCTTAACGATGAGATTAGGCGTGGTGACTGGATCATTCAAGACTATGATAGTTCAATTTTTGATATTCCTTCAAAAAATTTGTGGCAGGAAATGATTCATATTTTTGGTTTGGATGAGTTTAATTTTGTTGGAACAGGCGGGATGTCATGATTAAAAATATCAGAAAAATTCAGAATGATATTAAAAATAAAAAAGCTACAAAAGCTACAAATGGTATGCAGTTAATTGCCAATGGGTTGGCTTTATTTAAAAGAGGTTTAGGTCTTTTAGGCTCTGAAATTTTCAGAAAAACCAATAAAAAACTTTAAAAAAGAGTCTAAAAAATCATAAAGATCTATGCTCTCCGCCGTCACAAAAAATAGTAGAACAATTAACAAAGTCTGCTTTTTCGCTCATTAACAAAGAAACTAGGCCAGCTACATCTTTTGGTGTTGTTAATCTTTTCATAGGATTTCTCTTTTTGGTTGTTTCAACCCAGTTTTTCCAATCTTCAGATATTTTGGTTAGGGCGCGTGTTGGCGTTACTCCTGCTTGAATTGTGTTCGCAGTAATGCCTTTTTTGCCCAACTCCCAACCTATTTGTCTCACAACAGCTTCCAGCGACGCTTTAGCCACCCCCACCGGTCCATATCCTTCCATGGCTTTATAACTTCCTTCGCTAGTTAAGCCTAAAATTCTTGAACCGCTAGTTAATAATTTTTTATCCAGGAGCATCTGCGTCCAATAAATTAGGCAGTGTGCCATAACATGTTGTGTCATATCCATTTGACGCTGTCTTACGGGTGTAGGTTCAAAAAAATTAGTTGTGCTTCCAAAAGCTATTGAATGCATAAGGAGCTTTACGCTGCCATCGCCCACAAGATTAATTATTTCAGGAATTCTTTTTAACATTACCTCTTTATCTGCGGCGTTCTCATTCCAAAACTTTACTTTTGCGTTGTTAATTGAAGCGATTTCTTTTTCAAATTCTTGTGCTTCTTTTTTTATTGCACCCCTGTCCAAGTGAAAACCAATTATGCCGAACCCTTCTTTTGCAAGCTGTTTTGATATTGCTGCGCCATGTCCTGTCGAACACCCTAAAATTATTGCCCATTTATTTTTCATAAGATTTCAATTTAATAAATACTAATTCAATTAAGTATTATATTCTCAACATGAATTTAAACTGTGGATTTGTAGGATTACCAAATGTGGGAAAATCAACACTCTTTAATGCGCTAAGCAAAAATAATATTGCAGCTGAAAACTATCCTTTCTGCACGATTGAACCTAATACTGGTATTGTAGAGGTTCCTGATAACAGACTAACCGAATTAACCAAGATATATCAACCAGAAAAGACCATTCACAATACAGTTGAATTTATTGATATTGCTGGGTTGGTCAAAAACGCTCATCAAGGGGAAGGCTTAGGCAATCAATTTCTTTCTCAAATTAGGTCTGTGAAGGTTATTATACAGGTTGTACGTTTTTTTAATGACAACAATATTACACACGTAGAAAATAGGGTTGACCCTCTTGATGATATGGAAATTATTAATACTGAGCTTATTTTGGCTGATATTAAAACCATAGAAAGAAGCCTAACAAAAAATGAAAAGCTTGTTAGGGCAAACAAGCCCGAGGGAATACTAGCAAAAGAAGTTTTGTCTAATCTTCTTGAACATTTAAACGCTGGGTATGCAGCAAGATCCTTTAAAAGACAGTCTAAAGAAAATATATGTATAAAAAATTTATTTTTATTAACTGACAAACCTATGATATATGTAGCTAATATTGACGATGAAGGGGGAAACAGTGGACAGCTTGCTGATGCGGAGCTTGTTGCTAAAAAGAACAGTTCTTCGTTTATTAAAATTAATGGCAAACTAGAGTCTGAAATGGCAGAGTTTGAGGAAGAAGAAAAAGAAATGATTTTAAAAGATTATGGTATTGATGAAAGCGGTTTGAGCACTTTAATTAAAGAAGCCTATAAAACTCTTGGTCTTGAAACATTTTTTACTTGTGGAGAAAAAGAAGTTAGGGCGTGGACAATGAAAAAAGGTTCACAGGCGGTTGAAGCTGCAGGCGAAATACATACAGACTTCTCTACCAAGTTTATAAAAGCTGAAATTTTTTCCTACGCCGATGCAATTGACAATAAAGAAAAAGTTAATGAATTAAAAACAATGGGGTTGGTGAAAATGGTTGGAAGAGACTATATTATGCAAGAAGGAGATATTGCTTATTTTATTAAAGGGCAGTAATCAAAAAAATTAATATAAGTTTTGGTTGAACTTCTTCCTGAAATATTAAAAAAATACATAACCTCTTTATGAATAAAGAAAAAATATTTATCATTGCTGGAGAAGATTCTGGAGATCTTCATGGCGCCAGCCTAATTTCTGAGATAAAGAAAATCAACCCAAAAGCGCAATTTTTTGGGGTTGGTGGAAATAGAATGCAAAAAGAGGGTCTTGTTTTAACGCAACACATAAAAAAATTAAACATAATCGGTTTTTTTGAAGTATTAAAACACTATACAAGAATAAAAAAAATTTTTAATGAAACGCTTTTAGAAATAAAAAAAATTAATCCTAATAAAATTATTTTAATTGATTATCCTGGGTTTAACCTAAGGATGGCAAAAAAACTACATGGCCTCAATTTTGATATTACATACTTTATATTACCACAAGTGTGGGCGTGGAAAGAATCCAGGATAAAAACATTAACACGCTATTGTACAAGATTAATTAGTATAATACCTTTTGAAAAAAAATGGTTTAAAAAAAGAGGGGTTAAAGTTCATTATGCCGGACACCCTCTATCAATCCTTAGCAAAAAAAAGTATAATCCTGAGCATTTTCGTTTATCATATAATATTCCAAAAAAAAATAAAATTATTGCCCTTTTGCCTGGAAGTAGAAAAAGTGAGGTGGAGAAAAATTGGAAAATTTTTTCTGAAACTATAAAAATCTTAAAATCAAAAACAAAAAATTTAACTTTTTTATTAATTGAAGGTCAAAATGTTTCTATTCATTGCGAAAGCAACATAATTAAAATAAAAAATAATCAGTATGAAGCTATAAAATCGTCTAATGCTGCAATTGTTTGCTCTGGAACAGCTACTCTAGAGACTGCAATGCTTAAATGCCCTATGGTGGTCTGCTATAAAACATCTTATGCTTCTTGGGTTTTAGTAAAAATACTTTCTAGGGTTAAGTTTATATCCTTGGTTAATCTAATTGCTGAAGAAAAGGTTGTTGCTGAGTGTGTTCAAAAAAACATGAACGCTAAAAATCTTTCAAATGAAATTATTTCTCTGTTAGATACAAAAAAAAGTGAAGCTGTTAAAGAAAAATATGAACAAATAATAAAAACGCTGAAAACAAAACACAATCCATATAAAGAGGCTGCAAAGAATATATATGCTTAAAAAATATCTAAAAGAAAAAATTATTTATTTTTTGATTGTTTTTCTTTATCGATTTAACTCTCAGTCTGTATTTGGTAAACAAAATTTAGAGGGTTTAAACTCGTTTGTTGTTGTGACGTGGCATGGCAAACTGTTGGGATTAATGGAGTATCTTCGTAATAAAGATTTCTATGTTCTGGCTAGCCAAAGCAAAGATGGGGATCTAATAACCAGTGTAGCTAAAAATTTTGGTTACAGTTTTTTTCGCGGTTCTAGTAATCGTGGGGGTAAAAATGCAATGAAAGAAATGCGTGCGTTTTTTTCTAATAACCCTCATGGGAAAATAGCAATTACACCTGATGGTCCCACCGGACCAGAGCACAAAGCCAAGCCGGGGGCTTTTTTCTTGGCAAAAGATTCTGGTCGCCCTATAGTTCCCATTATAGTTGATATTAAAAAAAGTTGGAAATTCAAAAATTGGCATACTTTTTATATTGGAAAACCGTTTAGTAAGATGAAAGTTGTTATAGGAAAACCCCTATGCTTTGATAAAAACGAGGGTGTTGAAGTGGGCACTAAAAAAATTGAACAAAGCTTAAATGAAATAAATCGGATAGCTGGTAATCATGAATAAAATCCACATAATATTAAACAATAAAATATTAACGCTTGCTATTTCTACTCTTCTTTTTGTATTCCCCGTTCACGTAGTTTTTATTTTTTTCAAAAACCTTTTATATGACGTTGGAATTTTTAAACCCATCAAAATAAATTCAAAAGTTATAAGCATTGGAAATATTTTACTTGGCGGCACAGGTAAAACTCCAACAACAATAGCTATTGCTTGTTTTTTACAAAAAAGGGGTTTTAAGGTCGGAATAGTAACGCGTGGACATGGTAGAAAAAATGAATCAAACAGCTTTTTGCTTAAAAATCAACACTGGACCAAATGTGGGGATGAGGTTGTATTGCTAAAAAATAATTTAGATTCTAATGTTCCAATTTATGTTTCTCAAAATAAAGTTTTTGCTGCGCAGGAATTGTCTAATCTTGGGTGTGATGTTATTTTATTAGACGACGGGTTTCAACATAGGAAAATCTTCAGAGATATTGATATTCTTCTTCTTGGACCGGAAAACCATATAAAAAAAAATCAGTATATTTATCCTTACGGACTCTTAAGAGAGCCTTTTTCTTCTTTTAAAAGGGCCGACATCACAATCTCAACTAAAAGAAATTTAATAACTAATAAATCTATTCTTGATTCTGATCACACACTAAACCTTGAAGTTAAAAAAAAGATTTTGTCAACAGGCTCAATTAAGTATGTTGAAGATTTATCAAAAAAATCGGGCATTCTTTCGGTGTGCTCAATAGGTGACCCAGAAAGCTTTAACAATACGGTTAAAAGCTTAGGTATCAAGGCTGATAAAAAAATGGTTTTTCCAGATCATTGGCCATTTTCATTGAAAGACATAGAAAAAATTAATCAGCTGACAATAGAGTCAGGTTTACAAAATATTATTTGTACTGAAAAAGATTATGTAAAACTTTTTGAATTTAAAGATTTGCTTAAAGTTGATATTAACGCTGTTGCCTTAAAACATGTTTTAAATCAAGAAATTGAGGAAGATATTTTAAGTCGAATGTTGTAAAATTTAGAACATTGACATTAGATTTGTAATAAGCTAAGTTTTTGGACATTTAACACACTAGGAGGATTTAAATGGTAGAATTATTTTTAGAAGGTGGACCTTTCATGTGGCCTATTTTAATTTTATTGCTTGCGGGGCTTGGTCTTGTTGGCGAAAGAGCCTATTCGCTTAATCAGTCTAAGGTTGATTCCGATGGATTTATGAGTGCCTTAAGGGGTGCCTTAAAATCAGGTGGATCTAAAAAAGCTAATCAAGTTTGCGGTGACCACGATGGTCCTGTTTCAAATATTTGTCAAGCTGGTTTAGCAAAGGTTGGTAAAGGCCCTGACCAGATTGAAAAAGCAATTGAAAATGCTGGTTCGTTAGAAATGGCATTTTTAGAGAAAAACATGGGCTGGTTAACAGCTATTATTGCTATTGCTCCAATGATGGGTTTTACTGGAACGGTTGCTGGTATGATTTTTGCTTTTGATGCTATTGCAGCAGCAAACGATATTTCTCCTGCTGTTGTTGCGGTTGGTATTTCTCAAGCGCTACTAACTACAGCTTTTGGACTAATTGTTGCAATGATCATTCAAATTGCTCAAAATCTTTTTTCTTCAATGATTGATGGAATGGTTTTAGACATGGAAGAAAGATCAATTGAAATCACTGATTTATTAAGAGATTCAAAGTAGCAAATGGCTCTTAGAGAAAGAAAGGCTCGTGTTGGTGCTATTCCTGAAGGCGGAATGGCGGATATAGCATTCCTTTTGCTTGTATTCTTTTTGGTTACTACCACTATAGATATGGACAAAGGCTTAGGCATTATTCTTCCAGCTGAGGGCCAAGAACTTGAGATAAATAAGAAAAATATTCTTAATTGCTTAATTAGTGCGTCTGGAAATGTTTTGCTTGGTGGAGAACCTGTAGAAATGAAAGATTTAAGTAGAAGAGTTAAAGAAGAAATTCGCTCTAATGATAAACTTATTATTTCAGTCAAGGCTCACGAAAAATCTGAGTATGATGTTTATGTTGAAGTCCTAGATCAGCTAAAACTAGCAAACGCTACAAGAATATCAATTGCGGAGACAGAATAATGAAGTTTAGAAGAAAATCTGCAATAGAGTCAAAAATATCAACATCCTCTATGCCTGATATTATTTTTATGCTTCTTATATTTTTTATGGTTACAACTGTCCTTAGAGAGTTTTCTGGTCTTCCTGTTTCTTTACCAAGAGCAGAAAGAATTGAAAAACTGGAGTCTAAAAGACATACTTCTGATATTTGGGTTTCAAAAGATGGGTTAATTTCTATTGAAGATAAGCTATATAACAATAATGATGTTCGTCATATAATGTACGAAAAAAGAGCTTCTAACCCACAGCTAACTGTTTCATTAAAAGCAGACCAAGCAGCTAGAATGGAAACCATTTCGGACATTCACAACGAACTTCGTAAGGCAGATGCTTTAAAGCTTAATTATTCAACAAAAGTAAAGGCTCCTAATTAAAGATGGATGAGTTAAAAAAACTGCTTGAAAGGTTTAGTCCTTTTTCTTCTATAGTAAATTTCTTTTTAAGAAGAGCCAAGCTTATAGAAAACACATTAAAAGAAAAATATTCTACTGTATTAAGGGTTGGATTTTTGTTTGCTTCTTTTATTTTATTGGTTGGTTTTTATTCGTTACAACGATTTGAAAATGATATTCAAATTGAAACAGAAAGCCAAATTATAATTGAAAATATTGAGATCCCTGAAACGCAACAATTTGAGACACCGCCTCCTCCTGCTAGACCTTCTGTTCCGGTGGAGTCAGAAGATGACGATTTGGCCGACGACCTAACTATTGAAGAAACAGATTTAGACAATTTTGATGCGTGGGACGCTCCGCCTCCTCCGCCATCAGGTCCACAAGTAAAGTTTATTCCTTATGATGATCCTCCAAGACCATTGTTCCCAATTCGTCCAGTATATCCTGACATTGCTCAAGAAGCTGGAATTGAAGGACAAGTTTTGGTCCAGTGCTTTATTGATAAAACTGGTAAGGTTAAAGAAACAATAGTTCTTAAAGGAATTCCAAACACAGGTTTAAATGATGCTGCTGTAGAAGCTTTGAGAAAGACAAGATTTAGGCCTGCAAAACAACGTGAAACAAAAGTTGGTGTTTGGATTACTATACCTATAAACTTCAAACTTCAAAACTAATTCTGTGTTCTTTGAAATTGTCGCAGTTGGTTTTGTCAGCTTGCTCATCCTTTTAATTGCTAAATCACTCAACAAAAACAATGCCAAATTTATATTGGCCGGATATAATACAATGTCAGAAGAAGAGAGATTAAAATATGATATTGGTCTTATTGTTAGTCTCGCTAAAAAGTTTTTATATTCCTTGGCAGTCGTCCCCTTTGTGTGTTTTGTTTTTTTTATCTTTTTTTTTGATGTGATAAAAGCAGCTGTTGTTTACTCTGCTGTTATTTTTTTGATGATAATAAAATTTATAGTGTCTTCGAAAACACTCAAATCTTCGACTTGATAAACTCTCTATTAAGCCTAGCTATGTTTGTCTGCGCAATTTCTTTTGGACACTCTGCAGAGCAAGCTCCGGTGTTAGTGCAGGCACCAAAACCTTCTTCATCCATTGTTGCTACCATATTAACCACTCTTTCTTTTCCTTCTTTTTCTCCCTGAGGTAATAAGGAAAGGTGAGAAACTTTTGCTGCTGTGAACAGCATAGCTGATGAATTTTTACACGCAGCTACACAGGCTCCACATCCGATGCAGGCTGAAGACAAAAACGCTTCGTCTGCATCTTCTTTGGCTACAGGAATACTGTTTGCTTCGATAACGTCTCCAGTATCAACCGCAACATATCCGCCAGATGAAATAATACGATCAAACGATTTTCTGTCTACAGATAAATCTTTGATAACAGGAAAAGATTCTGCCCTGAAAGGTTCTAATAAAATATTATCTTCATTGTTAAAGGCTCTCATGTGAAGCTGGCAAACTGTTGTTGCTTTTTGTGGCCCATGGGGTCTTCCGTTTATCATAAACCCACAAGAACCACATATGCCCTCCCTACAATCGTGATCAAATGCAACTGGGTCTTTTTTTTCTTTAACTAGCTTAATATTTAAGATGTCAAGCATCTCTAAAAATGAAATGTTTGGGTCTATATTTTCTAATCTATATGAACGCAACCCTCCGTCTTTTTGGTCTGATTTTTGTCTCCATATTTTAAGATTAATATTCATTATTTATAGCTTCTAGTCTTTAGCTTGACGTTTTTATATTTTAATTCTTCCTTATAGAGCTTTGGATTTTCCTCTTCAGAATAGTCCCAGGCCGCCACATATTTAAACTCTTCGTCATTTCTTTTGGCTTCATTTTCATCTGTTTGGTATTCTTCCCTAAAATGTGCTCCACAAGATTCGTTCCTATCTAATGCATCGTGTGCCATCAACTCCGCAAGCTCTATAAAATCTTTTATTCTTAATGCTTTTTCTAACTCCTGGTTAACATCTTTGTCATCGCCAGGGATAGATATTTGATTCCAAAACTTTTCTTTTACTTTCGGAATTTCTTCAAGTGCACTCTTAAGATCTCTTTCGTTTCTCGCCATTCCAACTTTATCCCACACTATCTTACCGAGCTCTCTATGAACCTCGTCGACCGCCAAGTCTCCGTCTACTTTCATCAACTTTAAAATCTCTTCTTCTGTTTTTTTCTTTGCATCGACAAATTCCGGCATATCTGTTATATCTTTTTCTAACGGCTTTTCTTTAGCCAAAAAATCCATTGCTGTGTGCGGAACAATAAAGTAACCGTCTGCAAGCCCCTGCATCAGGGCGCTTGCCCCAAGCCTATTTGCTCCGTGATCTGAAAAATTACTTTCTCCTATTGAAAAAAGACCATTAATTGTTGTCATAAGATTGTAATCTACCCACAATCCGCCCATTGTATAGTGAACTGCTGGATATATCTTCATTGGTGTTTTATACGGGTTTTCATCTGTAATGTTTTGATACATGTCAAAAAGATTTCCGTATTTTTCTCTAATAAAATCTTCACCTTTTTCTTCAATGGATTTTTGGAAATCTAAATACACTGCATACCCGGTTGGCCCAACGCCCCTCCCTTCATCGCAAACCTCTTTTGCTCTCCTGCTTGCAACGTCTCTTGGAACAAGGTTTCCAAAAGCTGGGTAAATTCTTTCTAAATAATAATCTCTTTCATCTTCCGGTATGTCCGTGGCTTTTCTTTGGTCTTTCTTCTTTTTTGGTACCCATACTCTTCCATCATTCCTTAGGCTTTCGCTCATTAGTGTTAGCTTAGATTGAAAATCATTCTTTACTGGAATACAGGTGGGATGAATTTGTGTAAAACTTGGATTCGCAAACAGGGCCCCTTTTCTATGCGCCCTCCAATTTGCTGTAACATTGCTTGCCATTGCGTTGGTTGACAAATAATATACATTCGAATATCCGCCAGTTGCTAAAATTACAGCATCAGCGCTGTGAGTTGAAATTTTTCCGCTAATCAAATCTCTTGTTACAATACCTTTTGCTTTTCCGTTTACAAGAACAACGTCTAACATATCGTGCCTAGAATAAAATCTTACTTTTTTATTTTCCATTTGTCTGCTTAGAGCAGAGTAAGCTCCTAGCAAGAGCTGTTGTCCTGTTTGCCCTCTGGCATAAAATGTTCTAGAAACTTGAACCCCACCAAAAGAACGGTTATCAAGCAGACCTCCATATTCTCTTGCGAACGGTACGCCCTGCGCTACACATTGATCAATAATATTTTTACTTATTTCTGCTAATCTGTAAACATTGTCTTCTCGAGATCTGAAATCTCCACCCTTTATGGTGTCATAAAACAATCTCATAACGCTGTCGCCATCGCTTTTATAGTTTTTTGCAGCATTTATTCCGCCCTGCGCCGCGATACTGTGGGCTCTTCTTGGTGATTCGTGAAAAGAAAAAGCATGAACATTAAATCCATTTTCTGCCAAGGTTGCAGAAGCGGAAGCCCCCGCAAGTCCTGTCCCTATTACAATAACCTTATACTTGTTAGCTTCTTTTGGTGTGAGTTTTTTTAGGTTGCTTTTATATTCTTCCCACTTTGTATAAAGCTCTCCGTCTGGTGCTTTTGAAAATAAATTAAATTGTGTCATACTAATCTCACCAAAAAACCAAACCATACCGGAATCGAAATAAAACCAAGGGGAATCCAAAACCAAAAAATAGCTGCAAAGTTGTTGTATGTGTTTTCATATTTTGTTCCAACAATCCCCAGCGTTTGTCCAGCCGATGCAATTCCGTGCTTAAGGTGGTATCCCAAAAGCGCAATTGCTATAATATAAAATATCGACATAACAGGACTGCCAAACCCAATCGAACTTTTTGTTACAACGTCATAATATCTCATACCCTGAAGATCAAAATTAAACTTATACCAGAAGGTTGTCCAGTGTGTTACCAGAAATATAAAGACAACGCTTCCTGTAAAGGCGGCAGACCTTGCTGCTTTTGAAGTGTTTTCTTTGCTATATGATGAGACTATCTTTTTTGCTTTTCTGTTTTTTATCCACAGTAAAATCCCGCTGTATGCGTGGCTAAAAATAAACAGAACTAGAAAAAACTCTGCTATTCTGATTAAAAACCCAAGCTTATGAAGCTTTTCAACATACGCATCAAAAGCGTCAGGACCAACAAAGAGAAAAAGGTTCCCAAAAAGATGAAAGGCCATAAAGAAGGCTAGCAATAGCCCGGTAATAGCCATTAAAATTTTTCTTCCTACAGACGAGGTTAATAGTTTTATTATAGACATGTTTTGGTGATGTTTATTTTAAAACGCATTTATATAAATATAAAGACAAATTGCTTTTTAAAAGCCCTTTTACTTCTTGCTTTGTAGTTCAAAATTTAAAACGAGAATTCGCCTAGTTTTGGGACCTGTTTTTTGACCTCTTCTAGGCTGCCTTTATATGTTTTTTTATTAAACACAACCACCCACTCTCCTGAAGGTTTTCCGTTTGTAAAGCTTCCTTTAATGGTGGGGTTTTGTCTTGGTGCTACATAGCTCCATTGTCCATTTTTTTGGTTGTTGTTGTATGTTCCTTTTCCAAAAAACCTTGACCCAAAATCAATGTCTGGCCCCTCTGTCCATTCTCCTTCTTTTATGTCTGAAACAAACATTCCTTCACCAACCCTTCTTCCGTTTTTTGCATATAATGACCAAAGACCTTCTTTTTTTCCAAACTGGTACGCGCCGCTCTGCGATCTTTCTAGAGAGCCGTCTTGTTCCGAATAATACTCTTCCCAATCTCCTGTTTTGATGCCGTCTGTATATGCGCCCTTTCCTCTAGTTTTAGCATAAGGAGAGAGGTTGTGAAATTTTCCATCTAGGATGCCATTATTATAGTTTTCTTGCCACCCCTTATCTTCTCCGTCTGTATACCAAGTCCATTTACCTATTTTTTTGTCTTGATCATATTCTCCTTCGCTAACTAGAACCTCTTGTGCGTCCCAGCTTTTCCACAAACCCTGTCTTTGCCAGTTTTTATAATCTCCCGCTCTTACAACAGCCAGTGTGTTTGGGTCCCACTCTCTCCACCTGCCTTCGCCGTCTTCAAAAACTATTTCTCCTGTTTTTTTCAGCTTATTTTCGGCGTCCCTGCTCCACTGGGTCCACGTTCCAACCGGTTTTCCGTTTTCATATTTGATATATTCTAGCCGCTTATTGTTGTCCATAGCTCCCGGAAAAACATAAGTAATTTGTTCTCCTTCTGGTGAGCCTTTAATATAGTTTGCTTTTCTTCTTGTTCCATTTTTATAGTCTATTTCTATCCAGGCTCCATCTTTTATGCCTTTCTTATACGCTCCTAATTTTTCGCCGTACTTATCTATAACGTCTCCCGAAAAAAGCTTATTTGTATCAGAAACATATGCTAAGCTGTCGTCTCCAATTTTAATTTCATCTTCATAAATTTCTCCAGAACATGAAATAAATAATATTGTAATAAATAATATAAATGTTTTTTTCACTGTCTCTCCTTAAGTTTGTTTACTTCTTAAAGGTTGTTTTTGTAAACCAATTAAATGTATTCATAATGAACAATAAACAAAAAATATATTTTTTTTCTCAACTTCAAACGGATGGTGACCAACATATGGTTGATATTCTTGGGGGGAAGGGCGCAAATATTGCAGAAATGTGCAAGCTAGGCCTTCCGGTTCCTCCGGGGTTTACGCTAGCCACATCGCTTTGTTCAGATTATCTAAAAAAGGGTTCTCTTTCTGTTTCCTTAAAAAAAAATATTAAATCAAACGTTGTAAAAGTCGAAAAGATGATCAACAAATCTTTTGGCGGTGATGACCCTCTTTTGCTTTCAGTAAGATCTGGTGCTCCCGTTTCAATGCCGGGTATGATGGAAACAATTTTAAACATTGGCCTTACTTCTCAAACAATACCTCGCATGATTCGAAAATCGGGTAGCGAACGTTTCGTTTATGATAGTTACAGAAGGCTAATTATGATGTACGCTGATGTGGTAATGGAAAAAGCCTTGGGCTTAAACAAAAAAAACTATTCAATAAGAGAAAAAATGGAAGACCTTTTACAAAAAACAAAAAAAACAAAAGGTTATAAAAACGACTCTTTTATGACCGCCAAAGACTGGGAATCTCTCTCAAAAAAATATTTGGTTATGGTTGAAAAAACTTTTGGTGTTCCCTTTCCTGACAACCACTATGAACAGCTTTTCGGCGCCACAGAGGCTGTGTTTGCTAGCTGGAACGGTAAAAGGGCTCGTGAATATAGGTCGTTTGAAAAAATTTCTTCCTCTATGGGTACAGCCGTTAATATACAGGCCATGGTTTTTGGTAACCTGGGGGGAAACTGTGGAACCGGTGTTGCTTTTACAAGAAACCCCTCAACAGGAGAAAATGTATTTTTTGGTGAGTGGCTACCTAATGCCCAGGGCGAAGATGTTGTAGCGGGCACAAGAACACCACACCCCATCATTGGTAAAAAAAATTCCCTTTCTTCTGTCATGCCCGAAGCATTTAATGCGCTGAGTCGTGTTAGAAAAAAACTTGAAAAACACTATGACGATATGCAGGATATTGAATTTACAATTCAGGACAAAAAACTTTGGATGCTACAAACTAGAAGAGGAAAAAGGTCGGGAATCGCTGCAATTAAAATTGCTACAGATATGGTTGAGGAAAAATTGATTTCCAAAAAAGAGGCTGTACGTAGAGTAAAACCTCTACAAATTTATGAAAGTCTTTTAAAAAATATAGAGCCAGAAGAGCTAGAAAAAAATACACCCTTGGGTCACGGCCTTCCGGCGGGACCAGGTGCCTCTTTTGGTTCTGTAGTTTTTTCTGCTGAAAAAGCAGAGGCTCTTGGTAAAAAAGGGAAGAAGGTTATTTTAGTAAGAGAAGAAACCTCTCCTGAAGATATACATGGCATGCACTATTCTGAAGGGATACTTACAAGCAGGGGCGGGCTAACAAGCCATGCGGCTCTTGTTGCGAGAGGTTGGGGCAAAAGCTGTGTTGTCGGGTGTCAAACTCTTGTAATTAATAAAAAGTCGGCTTTTGCAAAACTTGGGAGCATAAAAATTAAAGAGGGGGATTTTATAACTCTCAATGGATCTTCCGGTGAAATTTTTCTTGGCCGCCTTAAACTGTTTCAAAACCCCATTAATTCTTCTGGCCCTTTAAATGAACTATTGTCTTGGGCTGATAAAATAAGAAAATTAAAAATTAGAACCAACGCTGATACCCCAGAGGACTGTGAAAGAGCATTAAACTTTGGTGCAGAGGGCGTAGGGCTCTGTAGAACCGAACATATGTTTTTCGATGAAAAAAGGGTACACGACTTTAGAAAAATGATTTTATCGGGGTCAGAAAAAGAGAGGTTGGTTCACCTAAAAAAACTTCTTCCCTATCAAACAAAAGATTTTTATGGTATACTTAAAAAAATGAACGGCATGCCTGTTACGGTAAGACTTCTTGACCCTCCGCTTCATGAATTTATCAGCATTAATCCAAAAGAGTTGAAATTGCTTTCTTCGGATCTTGGGCTTTCTTCTGGAGAAGTTGAAGAAAGAGTTGAACTGTTAAAAGAGTCCAATCCAATGCTGGGCCATCGCGGATGCAGACTAGGAATTTCATACCCTGAAATTACTGCAATGCAAACAAGGGCAATATTGGGTGCGGCCTTCAAGCTTAAAAAACAGGGGCTTTCTCCTAAAGTTGAGCTGATGATACCTCTTGTGTCTCATTTAAACGAATTTGTAAGTCAAAAAAATATTGTTATGCGCGTTTACGAAGAGCTAAAAACAAAACACAAAACAACTTTGTTTTTTAAGGTTGGAACAATGATTGAGGTCCCTCGAGCCTGTCTTGTCGCAGAAAGTATTGCAAAAAATGCTGACTTTTTTAGCTTTGGGACAAACGACCTAACTCAAACCACTTTTGGTTTTAGCAGAGACGATACTGGGTCATTTTTTCCTCATTATTTTGAAAAAGATATTATAAGCACAGACCCTTTTGAGCAAATAGATCGAGAGGGCGTCGGAAAGCTCATGTCTCTTGCTGTTAAAGATGCTAGAGCTGCTAAAAACAAAATTTCAATTGGTATATGTGGAGAGCACGGTGGGGAACCAAACAGTATATCGTTTTGCAAAGAATTGGGTCTTGACTATGTCAGTTGTTCTCCTTATCGTGTTCCTATTGCGCGTCTAGCAGCGGCGCAGGTTGAACTATGAATAAAAAATTTCAAATAATTATTTTTGGTGCTTCCGGTTTTACTGGTGAGCTTTGCGCAAATTACTTATCTAAAACTTATCCTGAGGTTTCTTTTGCTATTGCAGGAAGAAACAAAGAAAAGCTCAAAAAAATTAAAAGCCAAAACAATTTGTCTTGTCCCATCGTTATTGCCGACTCTTTCGATAGGGCTTCATTGAACGCTATGTGCAAACAAGCTAATGTTATTTTATCTACCGCTGGTCCATATCATAAATATGGATCTCACCTGCTTAGTGCGTGCGTTGAAAACGATTGTCATTATGTAGATATAACCGGTGAAAGCTTTTGGGTAAAGGAGCAAATCGAAAAACACCATGATGCCGCGAAAGCAAAGAGCCTTCGAATAATTAATGCATGTGGTTTTGATTCCGTTCCTTCTGATTTAGGTGTATTTTTTGCAGTTAACAGCGTCAAGGGCGATGTTCAAAGCGTTGAAGGTTTTCATTCTTGGAAGGGCGAAGCGTCTGGGGGAACCATTGAAACAATGTTTTCTTCGGCAGATGCAAAACCCATAAAAGGTGGAATGGGAAAGTTCTCGCTTAACCCAAAAAACTCGGTCTCTGATAAACAGAAAAGAAACACAAACGATAAAATCAAAATACGTCAAGTTAGTCAGTTGGGTGGCTGGACCGGCCCCTTTGTTATGGCTTTACCTAATACTCGTGTTGTTAGAAGATCTGCCGCTCTTTCTAAAAAAAGCGGAAAATATTATGGCGAAGACTTTGTATATCATGAGGGTGCCTTTTATTCTCGTCGTGGCCCCGCTTGGAAAGTCTCAATAATGACAGTGCTGCTGGGAGCTTTTATATTTTCTCCCCTAAGAAAGTTTATAAGGCCCTTCTTTAGAAAGCCTGGACAAGGACCCTCTCAGGAAGCAATGGATGCAGGATTTTTTAAGAGTAAATTTTTAGTTAAGACAAATGATGGATTTAGTGCTTTTGAAATGGCAGCAAGTGGAGACCCAGGATATAAAATGACTTCAAGGATGGCTGTCGAAAGCGCACTTTGCTTATCTATAGAAGATCCAGAAACTCTTCCTGGAGGAAAAAGCTTCGGGGGTCTATTAACGCCGTCAATTGGTTTAGGAGACGTTCTTATTAAAAGATTGAAAAATATTGGTGTTACTTTTAAAGAAATTAAAACTGTCGCTTAAAGCCAAAAAATTGTTATTCCGGGGTTTCTATTGTTAAAATCTCTATCCTCTTTGTTTGAAAGTTCGGACCTCATGTCTACTGCGCTTTTATTAAACGTATCATAATTTTCTCCAGGTATTACCGCCGTAAACCTACCTTCTTGCTCTTTTGCCCAAGCCCTTACCTTCTCTGCTACCCTACCAGACCCTAGGCCGTGAACAACCTTAACCGCAACAACGTTGTGTTCATTTTTTGCTGTGCTAATTGCAGTTTCTAACAAGATTAGCGCCTCCTCTGAAGACTGTCCTGCGTGTGCTATATCAACCTTTTTAATCATAATATAAATTAATTATAAAACTGTTACCTCTAACAATGTTTTATAAAAATTCATATATTATTTATGTGCAACACATAGAAAACACCTTCAAATCTCAACAAAAAAACTGCGTTTCTTTGTCGCTAACAAGCAGCAAACAAAGGAAGGTAAAGATTCAAAATTTATTAAATAATTTTTTAGCAATGGAAGAAGAGGTGCTCAGCGCCCTATCAAAAGATTTGGGTAAAAGTAAAACAGAGGTGTATTTGGCTGAAATTCTTGGCGTAAAAACTGAGGCTCTTTTTGCAATTAAAAACATTAAAAAATGGATGAAAAAAAGAAGGGTTCCTACTCCATTGTCTATTTCTTTTACAAAAAGCTGGGTCAAACCTGAGCCGAAAGGGTCTGTTTTAATCATTTCACCTTGGAACTACCCAATTATGCTGTGCTTAAATCCCCTGATTGCTGCAATTGCTGCTGGGAACACAGCAATTATAAAGCCTTCTGAGCTTACACCCGAATCAGGAAAAGTTCTTCAAGAGTTAATAAAAAGAACCTTTAGTGAAAACGAGGTTTCTGTGATTTTAGGCGAGAAAAGCGTAGCAGAAAAACTGCTTACTCTTCCCTTTAATCATATCTTGTTTACAGGAAGCCCTGAAATTGGAAAAATTGTTATGCGCGCTGCTGCAAAACACCTATCCGGCGTCACTCTTGAATTAGGCGGAAAGTCCCCAACCGTGATTGACAGCTCTGCCAATATTAAAGATGCTGCGTGGAAAATAGCTTTTTTCAAGTTTGCTAACGCAGGACAAACCTGCACCGCTCCAGATTATATTTTATGTGAAGAGTCGGTTCACGACAAACTTGTTCAAGAATTAAATAAAAACATTATACATTTTTTTGGTGGAAACATTCAGGCTGGATCTAAAGACTATTGCTCTATTGCTAATGAACTTCATTTTAATAGGCTTGAAACAATGCTTGAAGAGTCTAAAAACCATGGCGCGGTTGTTGCTTGTGGCGGCAACAAAAACAAAGAGGATCTCTACATATCACCAACCGTTTTAACGGGGGTACAGCCCGAAAATCCCGTTTTGAGCGAAGAAATATTTGGCCCACTGTTGCCCATTGTCAAGGTTAAGGGGGTTAATGAGGCCATTAACTACATTAATGGAAAACCTAAACCTTTGGCCCTATATTTGTTTAGTAAAAACAAAACAAACCAAAACTTGGTTTTAAATTCAACATCCAGCGGTGGTCTAGTAATAAACGACTGTGTCTTGCATCACACAAATCCAAATCTACCTTTTGGCGGAATTAACAATAGCGGCGTTGGAAGTTATCATGGAAAGTTTGGGTTTGATGCCTTCTCTCACCAAAAAGCTGTTATGGAAAGCAGTGGACTTTCTCCTTTTAAGCTTATGCTTCCGCCATACACCGAAACAAAGGTGCGTTTAGCTAATTTAATAAAAAAATTCTTCTAGATATTTCATTTCTAAGGTCTATTATAACGTTAGCATATTTATCTGACCTGTTAT
>Ga0066856_10000027_pt1 | contig 45576 bp, 37 predicted proteins | sample ETNtaG_5_FD_65605 | JGI IMG/M metagenome (GOLD analysis project Ga0066856, IMG submission 65605) | Marine microbial and viral communities from oxygen minimum zone, Eastern Pacific Ocean - ETNP201406SV205 | ecosystem: Environmental > Aquatic > Marine > Oceanic | place: Pacific Ocean: Eastern...
GACAAATCAAAGGCCTTCATAGCGTTCATCCAACCTCCATTTTCTTCCTCTCCAATAAGATTCTCAACGGGCACTCTAACATCATTGAATGTAACAGACCTAGTGTCTGAACACCTCTGCCCCATATTTTCCTCCTTCTTACCAAGCTCTATTCCCGGAGAATCAGCATCGACTATGAAGCCACTCATGCCCCTGTAGCCTGCTTTCTTATCGGTGTATGCGAGAACAAAGAACCAATCAGCATATCCAGCTCCAGTTATCCACATCTTACTGCCATTGATGATGTACTCGTCCCCATCCCTGACCGCTTCGGTTTTTATTGATTGTACATCGCTACCTGCGCCCGGCTCAGTAACACAATATGACGCAATACACCCCTCAGTAACCTTCGTCATGTAACGTTCCTTCTGATCCTCAGTACCTCCTGTTAGGATAGGATATGAAGCGAGCATTGTACTCCCGCAGGCAGTGGCAAACCCGGGATCACCAGCTCCAAACTCCTCGCAGACAAGAACCTCCTCGAAGGAACCCATCCCGCCTCCTCCATATTTTTCAGGGATTTTTAGAGTAAGGAGGCCGAAGTCATTAGCTTTCTTTATGGCCTCCTTCGGGAACTGGCTAGAACTATCCCATTTGCCAGCATTTGGCTTCACTTCCTCTTCAGCAAAATCTCTGGCAAGTTGCTGAAGCATTCGTTGCTCTTCGCTCAAAACAAAGTCGACCATGAGCATTGGAACCGGTGATCAGTCTTAGAGGTAGAGGTATGCCATGTACAAAACATACCCGGCAACCATAGCAAAACCAGTCCTCCGTCCAATCTCTCTATCGTCCAAAAGCATGGCAGCGATTATCCCAGAGGTTAGTAGCATTACCCAAATGTCCCTCTCTGCAAAGTTGGGATTGATTACTATTTCTCCCCCTACCAGTGCCGTCATCCCTAGAATTCCTAAGATATTCATCATATTTGAGCCCAAAACATTCCCTACCGCGACACCACCCTGGCCACGAATACCCGCAACGATAGTTACTGCTAGCTCCGGAAGAGAGGTACCTAGTGCAACTATCGAAAGTCCAATTATCGCTTCTGATATTCCCAGACTGGTAGCTATTCCAGTGGCCCCATCGATTAGGAATTCAGCTCCTTTCCAAATTAGAAAACCACCGATTATTGTGACTATTAACGCTAAAGATATATTGTCTGGGACCCAACTTTCTTCTATTTCTGCATCCTCATCTTCAGAGTTGAGGTAAGAGTATCCATAGTATCCAACCAAACAAGTCAACATCGCCGCTCCGAAAATTTGACTGATTGAGCCTAGGTAAACGGCACCCAATAGGACAAAGGATGCTAGCATCATGGCTTTTGCATCCCTCCTGACTCCAGCACCAGGGTCACTTGCCGCCCCTAGCATCGATGCCGTCCCAAGAACGAGCATAACATTCGCGACGTTCGACCCCATCACGCCGCCTACTGCTAGGTCAGGCTGGCCTCCTGCAACTGCCTCGAGAGAAACTGCCAACTCCGGAAGAGAAGTTCCGATTGCAACTATGGTGAATCCTATTAGCAAAGGAGGGACTCTCATTCTTCTGGCCATTACTACTGCCCCCTGGACAATGACCTCTCCGCCTAGCATCAGAAGAATGAATCCCGCCACTACCAGAAGCCAGTCCATGTTCATCGCGCGGCAATTCCACTCATGACCGTTTCCAATCAATCAGTCTTAACTGCACGATCTAATTATGTGGCGATATACCAAATTGGCCGTTGGGATCGTATGATCTTCAAGGGTGGGGGAAAAGGGAACAGGAGTGTCGAGAGCGCCGATAACCACTGGCGCACATTCCAAACTCCAGAAAGACTGTTCAATAATTCTGCTGCTAATGGTGTGTCCAAGTCCGCCTGTCCACTGCGCTTCCTGTAAGACGATCATCCTACCAGTCCTCTTCACGGAGTCAATGCACGTTCTTTCGTCGAATGGCTGAATAGTTCTCAAATCAATCACTTCAACTTCAAATCCATCATCGGATGCCATTCTGGATGCTTCTAGTGCCACATGGACCATCGCCCCCCAAGTAATAATCGTTAGATCGCTCCCTCCTCTTACCACTCGTGCCTTGCCAATTGACAGCTTTCCAGAAGCTACCCTATCTTTGACCAAAGAAGTATCCACAATCTGATTAATCGATCCTCCCCAACCGGTTTTACCGCCTCTAAGTCCGTAAAGTCCAATATGTTCAAGGAAAAGAACTGGATCAGGGACCGAATGACTTTCAATTAGTAGATCATAGGCATCCTGAGGATTACTTGGAAAGGCAATAACTAGGCCGGGGTCATTCGTGAACCAAGACTCAATCATATTCGCATGGAATGGCCCGCTCCTAGTCTTCGCCCCAAGTGGGATTCTTACGGTAAGGGGCACATCTGCACCCCATCTCCATCGTAGTTGAGCAGCGTTATTTATCAGTGGATTCATCGCTAGAGCCGCGAAACCTCCAAACTGTATCTCAGCCATCGGCTTCATACCACCAAGTGCAGCACCTGTCGCCGAATGGATAATTATCGCTTCCGAAAGTGGCATATCGAGCAATTTTGATTGATGGCCTCTTGCCTTCAATGGAAGGTTCATCCCGAATGCACCTGCAACTTCCATGTCTTCACCCATGAATACAACCTCGTCGCCATAGATTTCAGCAACCTCGACCATCGCATTCTGGATGGATCTGCTAAACGTCCAGGAATTTGGCGCATCCGAGAAAAATAAGGCCTCTTCACCTGGTGACAAAGGGGACTCTGTCTGCTCCGAATCCATATTCAAATCACTGATTTGCTGAGAGTGGCTTCTAGCATCAATCTGACTAGTGACGCCCTTTCCTACAGAATGCCCCTCCGGCCAAGCCATACCTTCCATTTCTTCTCTACAAAGCATGACCATTTCTCTCTCCTCGTCCTCAATCAATGAGAGAGCCCTCTCACTACAGCCATTTCTAATTAGAAACTCCCTATGATTAGGAAGTGGATCCTTATCGGACCAATAACCTAGTAATTCCCTATCCACATATCCGGGTGGATTCCCAGAAACTGAGCCCAAATAAAGGTCATCATGATGATGCGCGTGGCCGCACCCTCGCATTGTCTCGACATGAATCAAGGTAGAACCTCCTCCTGACAGAGCAATCTCTCTCGCAACAGATGTTGACGCGTAGAATTGAGCCGGATCAGAGCCATCAATGGTCCATGAAGGAATTCCCATTGCAATGCCCTTATCGCCGAATGTCTCTGCTCCGGATTGCCCCAAAACGAACGTATCCAGTGCGATCTGGTTGTTCTGTATCATGTAGCAGATTGGAAGTCCACGGGTACCGGCCAAATTCATCGCCTCCCAAAACTCTCCGCTACTGCTACACCCTTCTCCAACAGGTGCAAGATGAAATCTAGATTTGCCCAATCTTTGGGCGGCCAATGCTATACCGGTCGTAGTCGCGCTAGCAGTAGGAAGGGGTGCTGTCGGAGGGAGGACCCTTTTTTCCCAATTCCCTATATGTAAATCGCGCCCACCAGATCCAGGATTCCCTCCATCCATGTATGATTCAGACTTTCCCATCTGGGCCGCAAAGACCTCAGTCGGAGTTTGCCCCATGGCCATTGCTAAACCAGTATCTCTAATCATGGGGGCGATGACGTCGGCACTATCTGCCTCGGATTCTGGGATATCTACCGCCCTAGTCATCGCCGAGGCGCATGCCACAACCCCTTCCTGCCAAGTGGAGCGGAAACCCTTTCCTGTAAATCTCCCGCCATCCGGAGTCTCCAAACCATCGGTAAAGAGTTCTTTCAAGTGCTCATCAACGATCCTAGTTCTAGTCATCCATCTCTGCCAAGTTTTTCTTTGCTCAAGAGTAACTGAGTGATAAAATGCAAATCTGCGTAAACAAATTCTAAGATCTACCATCAGCCTGATTATCCTTCTTCCGAGGTGCGATGACCCTCTTCTTCGAGGGATAATTTCGACTTCCTCGATGCCCAATAAATGAGGTTCTAGTAGCTTTTGCGAAAGAAATTCTATCATCTCATCCTCGAATCTCAGGCAGAAATCATGATATGAGTCTCCATTGAAAAGTTCGGGAGGGTTCAAAGAATCCCAACAGATCGCGACCGAATCTAGATATCCCTCATTTCTCTCAGACACGAATCTAAGCAATTCTGAACGAGCGGCTTTCGATGGAATTTTTCTTGGGAAAACTAAGCCGCCATCTGGCTTCCACTTACTTGCAAAAATAGGTACGAGACCAGTCTGTCCATCAGTCTCTTCACTCTGTGTTTTTTCGATGATTGTTTCCGAATTGGAAGCATCCCTAATTTTCACCTCATTTAGGATGGCCGCTTCATCGAGTTTCATAGGCCTCTCCCATATTTCTACAGACTCTCTCCTCCCCTTTCCGGAGATTGACCGGTCTAGAGTCGCTCTGATCCGATACCCGCACCCAACACAATTCCTATCCAGCTTTGAGGTCGAAGAACTTCTTACTTTCCACAACTGATGCTTCCCACAACTTGGACATTTCCACAGACCATGACGCCCCGTCATATATGTGCCAAGATGTCATAGTACAACAATTATTCGCATTACTAAGGTAAATTATACCACTATTCTGTTATTTTATCAATTTTTTGTAAAATCCATCAGAAATATTTCATTAAATACCACAATAAAACAAGACACTGAGTATAATATGACCACATTAATATTTAATTATAGATGAATCTACACTATCTGACCATAGATGTACGCCGCCTTCTAGATTGAATACTCGATTTATATCCCAACCAGATTGCACTAGGTATCTTACAACTGCACCTGACCTACCTCCAGTTCGGCAGTATACTACGATATCAACATCATTTGGAATCTCTTCATATCTTCCAGGGACAGATGTATGGGTAATTCTTAGATCGGTTCCTTCCAGAGAGACGATGGATTCTTCCGTCTCTGACCGTACATCAAGAAGAAATACTTCCCAACCCTCTCCCTTTCGTTCTAAAAATTCCCTTGGAGTAATTGACTTCACAGACATCCCTTCCTTTCCTATTCCGGAGCCTCGCTCTCTCCCCGGGTCATAGTCGAATGACAGGACCCTAGTAATCATTGTCAGTGAATCTATTGTCAATAGCTTTCCCCTGAGTATTTCTCCAACATCCAGTATCACTTTGATGGCTTCGGTAGCTTGTATGGTTCCCACAATTCCAGGAAGGACCCCAAGTACCCCGGCTTCTGAACAATTAGGGGCCAATTCAGGAGGAGGTGGCACGGGAAACAAGTCCCTGTAGTTAGGTCCGCTTTCGAAGTTGAAAGTTGAAATCTGCCCTTCGAATCGGTGAATACTGCCAAAAATCCACGGCTTGCCCAATTCTTCGCATACATCGCCGATCAAGTAACGGGTGGAGAAATTATCCGTGCCGTCCACCACTACATCGTACTTTTCAATCAATGAAACCGCGTTCCCCTCATCCAATCTAGTGACAAAAGCTTCGATTTCGATTTGAGGATTAAGATCACGTAATCTATTCTTGGCCGATATGGCTTTTGGCTCGCCGATTGACGATGTGGAGTGAACAATTTGTCTCTGAAGATTTGAAGACTCAACAACATCATTGTCGATTATACCGATCTTTCCAATACCGGCCGCTGCAAGATACATCAGTGCAGGGGAGCCAAGCCCTCCAGCTCCAACCACCAACACTGATGATTCTAGAAGCTTTAGTTGCCCCTCTACACCCACTTGTGGGAGTGCTATGTGCCTAGCATACCGTAGACGTTCGTCGTCCGATAGCCCTCCTGTCACGCTCTGGCCATAGGGCACTAGGGAATTGTACTTATCCCGTCCTTAGTGCTGATCTTCTAACCACTTTTCTGCATCTATGGCGGCCTGACAACCCATTCCTGCCGCAGTAATGGCCTGCCTGTATCGTGTATCAACAACATCCCCTGCCGCAAAAACCCCTTCTATGCTGGTCATCGTATTTCTCTTGTGGAGGATATATCCACTATCATCAGTTTCAACTTGATTCTCTAAGAATTTGGTAATTGGCTTGTGTCCTATGGCAATGAATGCCCCACTACAGTTCATAGTTTCAGTACTGCCGTCTCTTGGATCTTCTAGAACTGCACCTGTAAGGCCATTATCATCAGATAGCCAAGATTTTACGGTCCTATGGGTCTTTATCTCAATTTTTGGATGGTTTACCGCTCTTTCGTACATCACTTTTGAGGCTCTGAAAACATCTCTTCTGTGTACAATAGTGACCTTACTGGCGAATCTTGTAAGAAATGTAGCTTCCTCCATCGCTGAGTCTCCGCCTCCAACAACGATCACCTCTTCATCTCTAAAGAACGCTCCATCGCATGTTGCACATGTGGAAATCCCCCTCCCCTTCTGAGCATCCTCTCCTTCAACTCCTAACCAAATAGATTCAGCTCCCGTACAAATTATGATTGACTTTGATCTATATTCCACCCCTTCGACCCATACTTTGTACGGAATCTCTGATAGATCGACCCTCTCAACATTTTTGTCATGCACTTCAAGTCCAAATCTCTCAGCCTGTTCCCTCAGCTGCATCATCATCTCGGGGCCGCCGATCCCCTCGGGATAGCCGGGAAAATTTTCAATGTCAGAAGTCAGCATCAATTGCCCTCCAGACATGTAACCAGCAAACATTAGGGGCTCCAGTAGAGCCCTAGCAGAATACAATCCCGCTGTATATCCTGCAGGCCCAGAACCAATAATAATCACGTTGCGCACGTCTTCTTCCACAAAGCTCCCAACAAGGGGACGTCCTTCAACTATGCTCTCCACCAAGCATTACAGCAACGGCCGTTATAGCTGCACGTGAATGAGGCTCAAGACGAGGCTCGATGTGCTCTGGTTCTGCTCCGGGGCCAATTATTCCAAGTCCAATTGGCTTCTCATGTACAATCTGAAGCTCGATAATTGATTTGATGACAGCATGGCCCATGGCTAGGCCATGTTGAGTCTGGCCCTTTTCGATGATTCCAAGGCAGGCAGCCCCTTCAATATCGTCTCTAGATAGCAATCGATCGAGTGCCAGTGGAACCTCCATCGCCCCTGGGACCCAGATGACGTCTTCAATCTCAATCCCCTGCCTGTCCGCTTCATCTGTTGACCATTCAAGCATTCTTTCAACTTCGGATCGATGAAATGAACCACAAACAACTCCAATTTTAATATTCATACGCCCCCTCCTTTCATCAGTCTCTTCGTAGTCTCGACAACCGCCTGCGTCATTGCATCGATTTCAATGTTTACATGATCTCCTACTTTCTTGCTTCCCAAGGTAGTCAATCTCAAAGTTTCAGGAATGATGTGGACTTCAAAACAACCTTCTCCATCTGTCTCGCCAATGGTGAGAGAAATCCCATCTACCGCAATATATCCCTTCTCCTGGATGAATTCCGACATTTCAGACGGGCATTTGATTGTATAATCTTGATTTTCCACAGCAATTATTTCAGCTGTTCCCATGATGTGACCACTCAATAGATGGCCCCCTAACTCGTCACCAAATTTGAGCGACCTTTCCACATTGACGCTAGAACCAGAGCTTAAAGATCCAAGAGTAGTTCGCTCTAGAGTTTCTGGAATTATGTCAAACGTGACTGTATCGCCAACTGAAGTCGCCGTCAGACAGACGCCGTCAATTGAAACCGAACCTCCAATTTCAAGGCCTTCTGTAGAAGGTATCTCAATATCCACAGTAACGATTGAATCTCCCAGTACTGATCGAACAGACCCAGTCCCTTGCACAATACCAGTGAACATGTCAGTCCTCCTCGTACGGCCCACCTTCGGAGTTGGGCCAAAGATCCAGTATTCTGGCTATGATCTTCCTAGTCCCATCCAAATCATCAGATAGCCCCTCAACTCTCGTGAGGCCCACTCCAGAAAATCCATGTTTGTCAAGGCCGATTCTAATTGAGTCAATTGAATGCTTCTGATCATACCCTAACGCAATAATATCAGGCTTCACAACATTGAGGATATCAAAAATCGGCGTTCCCGGAGAGTTACCAATAATTGCCTTGTCCACCGGCTTTAGGCCGTTTACCATCCTGCATCTTAGGTCTTGGCTGGTGACAGGCTCATGTTTTTGTGACCTCACAGTATCATCATGGGCGACTACTACGACCAGTTCATCGCCCAATGATTTCGCCTGTTCCAGATAATGAAGGTGGCCTGCATGAAGTAAATCAAATACCCCTACTGCCATCACCTTGACCATATTCTTCGCTCCCTTTCAAACCAATATTCATCTCAATTAATCGAATCCAGAATATCTTTTCCAGTAATCATTGGTATCCCATGCTTCTTGGCGTATTTTCGTGCTTCTTCCAGTGACAGAGCGCCATCTCCATCTGGATCCAACATTTCTGCACCAATTGTGCACGGAACATTTCCAGAAAGTCGTGCCATCGAAACTGCTAACTCTGTATGCCCCTGTCTTTTGCTAAGCCCCCCCGGCGATTCCCTGCACAGTGGTATATGCCCAGGGGTCCTGAATTCCTCGCCTAGAGCCTTCATTGCTTCTGACTGAGGGGAATCCAACATTTCTCCCGCCAGCTCTCCAAACCTTCTGGTTGTCAAGGCCCTATCTCTGTCAGTAATACCGGTGTATGTTTTCCTGTGGTTTAGGGACAATGTGAAGGCGGACCTAGAGTCGTACTGCAGATCGTCAGTTATCAGATGCTTCAGCACGGGATTCTTTGAGATAAGGGATGAATCAGAGTGAATATCTTGAAGCCAAGGAAGTCCAAATTTCTCACCAACTTCATTTCCAATCGCAAGGAAAAGTAAACCTCCACAATCCTTTCTCAATCTCCTCATTATCTGGGGGGTGGCCGCAGTAGCAGGCCATAACAAATCGGTTTCCTTCTCTCTAAAATCCGAATCGAAAATCATCACTGGATCACCTCTCGCGAAGGCCTCAACCGCCTCGGCTACGCTCTCGCTCATGTGTCTCGGAGGGGCCATACCTACCACTTATTTTCGGTTGTACGTCTACTATGTTAATCTTTGATTAACACCACCTTTTGCCTATTAGTTAAAGAATTAGCAATAACTGTGTTTGAATTGGCGAGTCCGAAGCCCTAAACGTTACCAGCATTAGCCACACCCATGACAGGACGCAGGGCGGCAGTTGCATCCTTCATAATCCTGCTAATGCTGGTTCCATTGGCATCTTCAAATCTCCAACCTTCCTCAGATAACAAAGGAGGCCTCGATGCGGAGGGTGTTTGGACGCCCAGCGTCGAGTCGGATATCCATGCCGAGTGGTGGGAACATTGGAGTAGGGACAAAGATAGAAACTCTCTAGATGATAGATTAGAGTGGATTCTAACGCGGTCAGATGACTTTCAGAAAGATTGGTGGAAGAGAGCAGACCCCGGTTACGCGAGAGTCATAGTTGATTATGACCACCACCCTTCCGATGCGGATATTTCTGAACTCGAAGATTTGGGAGTAGAAATCACATTCCGTCCCAAGTATCTGGATTCGGTAATAGCTACTGCTCCCTTCCAATCAATACTGTCCTCGGAGGGGATCCGTTCCCTGACAGGGGTCGTAATGATCGAGGATTTGGGATTGGCAGAGCCTCACATGGCGGAAGCTGTACCCAACATGGGGGTTGATCAGGTTTGGAATGACTTTGGCTTTGATGGAACTGGCTCCGTGATAGCTGTACTAGATACAGGAGTCAGAGGGGACCATGAGGGTCTGAATGATATGGACGATGAGCCGTTCACAACTGGATGCGAGCAACCCAATCCAGATCCTCTTAATCCGAATCCAATTTTTGTTGATTGTGATCCAAAGATTATCGCATTCTATGATGCAGTTCTGATGGATGCAGAACAAGACCCCTCTTCTTCCTATGATTCTGGCACCCATGGGACCCATGTAGCCGGGATTGCCGCAGGAACAGGAGGTGGTCAGGCCGACCCTACTACTGGTGCAAGACACGTTGGAGCTGCACCAGGGGCATTTCTGATTAATATCCTGGCATGTTGCGATGGCGATATAGAAGATGTAATTCAAGGAGCACAATGGGCAATCGAAAATAAGGACAAGTATGGCATTGACATATTGACATCATCTCTCGGTGAGCAACAATTAGAGGTCCATTTCGACAACAACGGCGACTCAGCATGGAGTAGGCAAATGGACGCAGTAGTGGAGGCAGGGATTATCACAACCCTCTCTGCAGGTAATGAGTTTGGTGGCGCTACCTTCGCCGGATGCAATACAATAGACAGCCCCGGAGATGCTCAGCTTCCGGTCACTGTCGCCAGCTTGGACAAAGACCTAGGACTCGCGATTTACAGCAGCAGGGGATACACATCCGATGGAAGAGTGAAGCCTGATGTGGCTACAATCGGGTCAAATATCATGGCTCCAGATGCCGCTACCAGTGACGGCTACACATCCAAGTCAGGAACCAGCATGGCGACACCTCTGATGGCTGGAATCGCAGCTCTCATGGTCGAGGCGAACCCAGATATCACCCCTACCGAATTCAAAGAGATAATTTCTGTGCACTCGATAGAGAGAGACCTACAACTTCTCGACGATCCTGGGTTCAATGACTGCAGTATCCTCGAGACACGTCCTGACAACGAGTTTGGATTCGGACAGGCAGATCCTCTGGCTTTCGTAGAAGCTGCAGGAAGTATCGACAGATCATTGAACGTGAGTATGGATGTCGAAACACTTCAGCAAATTGGTAACGAGTCGTACATTTCAGGTACTGCTTCAGGTGTAGCTCCCGGTCTGGGAATTGTCGAGGTGCGCGTTGGAGGGGGAGAGTGGAAGGGCGCTGCAGATCTCTCTGGAGATTGGAGCAATTGGAGGGTAAAGCTAGATCCCCATATTGAGTCCGGGAACTCAACCATTTACGCACGACTGGTAGTTTCGGATGATAGTATATCCCCTGTCGACTCTAGGCGAGTAATCCTCGTAGATGGAATGGCATCAGGAGGTGCATCAGGAGACCTGACAAACCTCTCCACTTCCATCTTTTGGATTCCATTCCTAGCCACTCTGGCCATACTTGGTTTCATTTCCATAAGAGAGCGTTGGATTACGAAGTTCAGACGCAAAGATGAGCTAATAGTATCGGAAGATAGGGGATTATATGCCATTGCTAGTAAATTTAGATCTGCACTCGACCCACGACTAGTACCTGAAAGGTGGCACTCTGCTAGGGAGTCTTGGAATGATGGCGACTCTCTCTCTGAGAATCAGTTCAGAAGGTATGTTTCACTCTCCATACTTTACACTGCACAAGGACTCCCTGCTGGCTTCACTAGCGTCACATTCGTCGCATTCCTGGTAGCTAATGGTGCAACTCCCGAGGAAATTGCAGCATTGTTCGCAACAATAGCCTTGCCTTGGACATTCAAGTTCATCTGGGGCCCTGTAGTAGACGCAGTCCAAGCCCCGACATATGGACTCAGAAGGCCTTGGATCCTCTTCTCTCAGACTGGCATGATAGTGACACTTGGGGCATTGCTCTTCGTGCCCGATCTTAATGCCTCCATAGAACTAGTTACGCTGATGCTATTTGTCCACAATCTATTCTCATCACTGCAGGATGTGAGCGTCGACGCATTAGCTGTCGACGTTCTGCAGCCCGACGAGGTTGCTAAGGCCAACGGATTCATGTTTGCCGCGAAGAGAGGCGGTGTAATCATTGGAGGGGCAGTGGTGGGCTTACTCGTAGTAGATTTCGGAATCAAGTCTGCGATTATGGTTCAACTACCTCTTCTAGCGTTAATTATGTGCCTACCTCTATTCCTCAAAGAAAGGCCGGGAGACAGACTCTTCCCTTGGAGTAGCGCTAGGAAATCGAGTCTTTGGGACGAGGAAGACAAAGAAGGTGCCCAAGGAGAATCGGTGGAATCAGGGCCATTAATCGATGAACAGCTTCCATGGGAGGAGGATCAAAAGGATGACTTCAGAGTTGCTAGCTGGGTTTCTGGAAATCTCTATGGCGAGAGCATACAAGGAACCGCGGCCCTTCTTTGGACCAGCATAGCAGTAATGCTTGTAGGGGGCGGTCTGGGAATAATCTACCTAGTTTCCGGTGCGGAATCCTTCAATGTTGTCGCCTCCCCCCTCAAGACGATTGGGTGGTACGCTTTCCTCATGTCCGTGGTGGGCATTATTGTTGGCAGATACCTCATGCCTGCAATTTCAGAATTCCGTGTAAAAAACCCCTTCGGAGAATCGGCGAGAATCGGACTTGCTGTTCCTGCTTACAACATTGTCAAGGGGTTCTCACTTAGGTCTTCGTTCATCCTAATTTTCCTTTGCCTCCTTTCTGAGATGTATGTCTTCGTAGACCCTATAGTCGTTGATATATTCATCAACGAGGCGGGGTGGACTCAGACGAAATATAATGGAATAATGGGAGGAATAGTCATCCTGTTCGTGATGCTTGGGCAGATCATTGGGGGATTCCTCGGAGACAGATTCGGAGTCAGGGAGGTCGCAATGGTGGGATTCACCCTCCTGTCTCTTAGCAACGCTGGCCTAGCTCTGCTTGAGCCCCTCTGGACGAATACCGGAATCATGACTGTGTATCTCTGCCTCAGGGCTATAATCAGCGGTCTTGCATGGATCTGTATCATCTCGGTATCTATGAGGCTAACATACAGCAAGGCAGGAGGGACCCAGTTCACTGCATATATGTCTATGTTCAACCTGTCTGCGGTAATCGCATACCAGTTTACAGGCAGGATGGTTGAGATATTCGACTACATCTCTGCCCTCTACCTTGGCGCAGCTCTGACTCTTTTCACTGTCGTCTTCCTTATATTCATTGATCCCGATGAATGCGATCGGGTTCTCGAAGGTCGCCTAGGGGGAGATGAAGAGATTGATGGAGACTTAGGAGAGACTCCCGATGGCTGGTGGGAGGAAGAAGATGCAGATGCGGTCCCTGCATGATCATCTCAAGTCGGCAAAAACCGACTTTCTGTTTTTCAGTCAAACTATATGTCCATACTGCGTCAGGGCCGCTAGAACCCTAGAGGGCAAGAATTTGACCTACACTGAGATTAATCTTGACGAATTTGAAGGCCTTAGGTCCGAAGTGGTATCAGAGACAGGACATAGGACAGTGCCCGTGGTCTTTGACTTACGTGGAGGAGTGCCTATTTTCGTCGGCGGGTCAGACCATCTCATCGATTATCTCTGACATTTCCGGCCATCGAAGATACTTCCTCCCTCATTTCTTCAAACTGATTTAGATTTACCATGTGCCCCTTTTCATGTTCAAACCTAACTACGGGCCAACCAGCCTCCTCGAAGATTTCGATATGTTCCCTGCCTACATCAAGTGGAACCAAGTGATCACGCTCTCCATGCATCCATGCCACAGGACGTGGCTTTAGGAAAGGAATCGTTCCCCTCAATTCGTCAGGCCTAGCTGTTTTTGTAGCTATCAATACTAATCCGACTATCGAATTACTAGCCTCGGTACCTAGCAAGGCCGATGCCATCGCACCTCCTTGTGAGAAGCCTCCGACAATTATTGGGCCATCGGGTAATATTTCTAGGACCTCTGATAGTGACTGTTCCATCTGGGTCATCGACTCCTCCTTGGAGATGGCCCCCTCGAAAAGCCACCATGCAAAACCTCCCCTGGTAGGATGAACAATCTTCGCCTGTGGGCATAATGTTGACCATCCATCGGGAGTCAGTCTTCTTGCAAGATCTTCCATTTTTTCAGATGTGCCAGTCATGCCATGCATCATTACGAGCGTACCCTTATCCATCCAATCCCTCACAGATTCCATTGGAAAACCAATGCTCCGGCAACCTTCAGGTGTATGTATGATGACTGGCCACGAACCGTAACTGTTAGGGAGTATTCTCCAGAGTTGGAAGGTATGGTTCCTATCGCTCCCTTTTCAGTCGCACCAGACCCCCATGCGCGTGTGAGGGGGGAAGCTCCGGCATGATCCTTCATTGTCAGGGAGCCAGACGAGGCAGCATTGGATGCAATCTCCACATCAAGATACCAGACCAAGGTATCCCAATCTCCTTCTGTTGGATGGCCATCGTCGAAAAATGAGTCATATATCTCCTGATCGTTCTCCTCATACAGTCTATCAATCAAGTCTCTAGCCCTGTAGAAGAATACATCTCCCTGATAATTCGATCTAGCGACATTCAGGTCCATTCGTAATTGATTTCGCCCCTCTGAGTCCTCCCAAACTAGCCTTTCTAGGAAACCATCACTTCCGCTGAATGTGTACTGTAATTCATGGCCGTCGGAAGACTCGGCACTCACTCTTGCATTCCCATTGTTGATGGAAACAGTAGTTGCACTCCAGTCTTGCCCGAATAGGGTGAATGACCATTCATCTCCAATGACCCATGGGAATGAGAATACTTGTTGAGGAACCCCATTTTCGTATACCGACAAGCCATCAATTGTCATTCGACCCAGAAATGGATTATGATTGATCACTGCGTGTCGTTGAGCCTCTCTCTCCGAAGAAATACCGACCTGATAATCTCCCGATTGGTTATCAATTTCCGCAACAACTAATCTCGCGCTATCTTCTCCGAATTGTGGAGTGATAAATGTGTATAGCCAATTATTTCCAACTTCCCATTCTGGAAGTAGCAGAGCTTCCTCCTCAGACTCGTTAGATTCTCCTGAACTGCCTGTCTCGATGCAACCAGAGAGAAGACAAATCGCCATCAACAAGGCCATGCCAATTGCGAAGCTCCTCCTCATGGCCATGCGACGGGGGTTACAGTCAAGAGACTGACGCTCTAAAAAATCAGAGTAATCCAGCGATAACAACAGAAACTATCGACATTAGCTTGATCAGAATGTTCAGCGATGGGCCACTAGTGTCCTTGAATGGGTCTCCTATCGTATCTCCAACAACCGCTGCAGAGTGTGCATCATCTCCCTTCTTAGCCCCAGGAATTTCTCCTTGTTCGATCGCTTTCTTGGCATTGTCCCAAGCGCCTCCAGCATTGGCCATGAATAGTGCCATCAGAACTCCAGTGGCTGTCGCTCCAGCAAGAGTTCCGCCAAGTGCAGCAGGTCCGAGAATCATTCCAATTATCACAGGGCTCATTATGGCTACCATTCCAGGTAAAATCATCTCACGCAGAGCTGCCTGAGTTGAGATGTCTACACATGTAGCACTGTCCGGCTCTACTCCTTCTCGCCCTTCCAATAGTCCGTCAATCTCCCTAAACTGTCGACGAATCTCGGTGATCATATCTTCTGCAGCACGTCCAACAGACTTCATTGTCATAGCGGCCACTACGAATGGCAAGGCTCCTCCGATTAGCAGTCCGATAACTACATCTGGCTCAGTTAGAGATAGATCGGCTGCTTCAAGACCAGCACTGGTCTTGTATGCAGCGAACAGAGCAAGAGCAGTCAAAGCAGCACTGCCAATGGCAAAACCCTTCCCTATCGCAGCAGTGGTGTTCCCAATCGAATCTAGCCCATCTGTAATGTCACGAACTTCCTTTCCTAGGCCTGACATCTCTGCAATTCCTCCAGCGTTGTCTGCAACAGGCCCGTATGCATCTACGGTCATTGTCACTCCAACAGTTCCAAGCATGCCCATTGCGGCCATTGCGATACCGTATAGGCCAGCATCTCCGCCACCCATCACGTCATTGGCACCATAGATGCCTGCTGCCATCAATAGTACAGGGATGAATACTGACTGCATACCTACAGCAAGTCCAGCGATTGCATTGGTCGCACTTCCTGTCTTTGATGCTTCTCCAATGTAGGGGATCGCTTGAACCTTAATTCCGAAGACTGGCTCTATTCCGGTGTAGTATTCAGTAACTAGTCCAATTAGAATTCCCACGAGAGACCCGATCGCCACGGCATAAATTACCTTGGTCTCTAAGTCAAGGTAATCCAGAGCGAAGTATCCTCCTCCAATGAACAATGCAGCACCGATGAAAGTGGTGTTCCGCAACGCAGCTCCAGCATCCATGTTCTTCATGGCAGTAATCGAAAAGACTCCAATGATAGAGGAGATGTAACCCACAACAGCCAGTGCGATAGGTATCATTAGGTAGTCAGCGCCCAAGTCCTCACTAGCATGAGCGATCACCATAGCGGCTATGATGGAACCAACGAACGACTCGAAGATATCGGCACCCATTCCCGCTACGTCTCCAACGTTATCGCCGACGTTGTCAGCGATCACTCCTGGGTTTCTAGGATCATCTTCGGGGATTCCAGCTTCTACCTTTCCAACGAGATCAGCTCCAACATCCGCCGCCTTGGTATAGATTCCTCCGCCCACTCTTGCGAATAGGGCAATGGAGGAAGCCCCCATCCCAAATCCGGCAATGTTGCCAACTGTCAAGAAGCCATCTCCATCGGAAGGCCCGGTTAGGAAATACATCAGGGAAATCCCGAATAGCCCTAGTCCCCCAACTGCAAGTCCCATTACTGCTCCGCCGTTGTAAGAAGTTGTCAGAGCAGCAGCTTGTCCTCCCGTAGCAGCGGCCTGGGCTGTTCGGCCATTCGCACTAGTTGCCGACTGCATGCCGCTAAATCCAGCAGCAACGCTACAAAAAGCACCAATAATGAAAGCAACCATGGTCTCGAATCCAAGGCCGTTATCTTCTCCACCGGCCAATAATAGTGCTGATACTACGGCGATGAAAACAGCTAACATCTTATATTCTGCCATGAGGAAGGCCATAGCTCCATCCTGTATTCGTCCAGTGATTGTAGCTACCGTCTTGTTCTCAATCTCTATTGAATCGACTCTCCTGTAAAGCATGAATGCGATAAACAGTCCGAATATTCCCACTCCCATTCCAATTGTTCCTAGTGTATCTCCTTCCATATGGTATCAACCCGTATCGGTCCCGCGACAAAAGTCCCACTTATAATTCAAGCCGTAAAATATGACATTTTGTGACAACTAGGCCATATGTCTCCGTACGACATCCGCAAAAGACTCTAGAACTCCTGCTCCATCATGTTCCTTCTGAAATGACAACATCTCCTCTTTACTGATGTGCCCCCATTCGTATGCCCTCTCAATTCTGTGCTTTGCAGCTTCCGGGTGGAATTGAACCCCCCATGCAGGCATAAACCGATCGTTCGAATCTAATACCCTAACCGCAGTCACCCGATTATGTTCGGCCGAACCTAGAAGGATGCAATTTCCAGGGACAGTCATTACATGATCTTGATGTGAATAAACCACTTCTGGGCCTTTCCCATTATCTCTCCTGGATACAAATAATTCATCGGACAGTCCATGCTCGTTCAGTTCCATTTCCCAAATCCCACTAGACATTTTGTCTGCTCTGGAAACTTCTGAGCCAAGTGATTTGCATAACAGCTGATGTCCAAAACAAATCCCTAAGGTGGGGGATCCAGATGTTGATGCCACTCTCAATAGAGAAGCTGCCCCCTCCATCCAATCTTCCCACATTGTCACGTTCCTTCTGGATCCGGAGCAAACAACCGCATCTACATCCATTTTGTTCAACCAATCCAACATTTGCTCATCATCAAATCCAAATGGTAATGCAATTCTAGAAAATCTCGCCTCATTGTCTCCCATGGGAACTACGCAACTCTTCCAAAATTCATATCCTTCATCCCATTTTGGCACGTCTTCGCGACTGATGAAGTAAAGTCCGTCATTAGCTGCACACTTGCCAGATTCAATCGTCTGCATCTGAGGCGTCAGGAGAAAAACTTCCACATCTCCAAAATCTGATAGGGGCAGTATTATCTCTTGATTGCCACCATGCCCAAATTCCGATCTTTCTACGAGTAGATCCAGAAGAAGAACCCTCATTGCGCGACTCATGACACTCCGAAGAAGCGATTGTTTGAAAGGCTCCCGCATGTACAGATGTTTGAGCGGACATGGTGGACAAGCAAGTAATCCTAGATTCAGTGGGCCCGGTTCAGGCAGTTCTTGATGCTCATGATGGGGTCGTAAATGTCATTGATACCACCGGTGGAGTGATATCAATATCTCTTGAAGGAGGATGCACCGGATGCAGTGCTACTCCTATGACAGCCATGCAAATATACTACTCTCTGATGAAGTTAGAACAGGTAAATGATGTGATATTCGTCAATGGAGAATTACCTGCCTACATGAGGGCATTCATAGATGATAAGATTGGAGGGGAGACCTAACGCTCCTCCTTCCTCATCTTCATTATCTCATGAGGATTAGTCTCTCCTTGAACGTCCTTCCCCTTCAAGTTCATCGATGCAGATATTGCCACTACGACAGCCACTAGTGCCATCGGTAGTGCAACATTTCCCGATCCCCATAATTCCCCGCTCATGAAGTTAAACACAATCAATAGAAGAGCAGCAGCCACACAAAGGATAGCTATGGTCTTCTGAGCGAAAACCTCCCCTCTGACGCTTCTCGAAAATGTCCCAATTGACATCCAGAGAATGACGGCCAATCCACACATACTCAATGAAATCGTCTCAATGATCTCAACAAGCTCGTCTGTCATGAACAGGCTAGAGGGCCAATACTTGTGAGCGTTGGGGGTGTTTGCATTATTATGGGGCATAACGAACCTTCAACAAAGGTGAGCACAACGGGCGCGCATGGGAGTGCTGCGCGGCTTGACCCTGAGTATGGTCGCCCTTCTTCCAGCCCTCTTTCTAGGATTACTGGCATACCTGATAATGGGCGGAAGCTCAGACACTACTGAATGGGACACATGGATGTATATTCCATGCTACGGGGTCCCATTGTTCTGCCTCTTTGTCGCATTCATATTTGGAATGAGGTCCGGTAGGGTGGAAGATCAGTGAAAAGATTAGAGAAGGCCAGAAAGATAGGTAATCTACTAGACTCATTATATCCTGAAACCCCCATTCCGCTTGATCATCGGGACCCCTACACTCTATTGGTGGCAGTAATGCTGTCTGCTCAGACTACGGACAAGAAAGTAAACGAAGTCACCCCCTCTCTTTTTGCGATCGCTGACAATCCAGAAAAAATGTCAATGTTAGGCGTTGATGAGATACACTCAATAATCAGGGAAATCGGATTAGCACCAACAAAGGCCAAGAATCTCAAGAGGATGGCCGAACAAATTATTGAGTCAGGGGGGGAAATTCATCCTGATTGGGAGTTTTTGGAGTCATTAGCAGGAGTCGGTCACAAAACCGCCAGTGTGGTAATGTCTCAAGCATTCGGGATTCCTGCATTCCCGGTTGATACACATATTCACAGATTAGCAGATAGATGGGGCCTCTCAAATGGGAGGAATGTTGCCAAGACTGAGCACGATCTGAAGAAAGTCTTCCCCCCCGATACTTGGAACCGAAGGCATCTACAGATAATCTTCTTCGGGAGGGAACACTGTCCTGCAAGGGGACACGATCTTTCCAAGTGTCCGATTTGCTCATGGGCTTCAACCAAGAAGAGAATAAACGAAGGCAGGTAGTAAAATGATGATTTTCAAAGGTAGGATCACATCTGTCGGATTTGATAGTGGAAACTCGATTGTTATTGGGGACTGGAAAGAATCCCCACTCGGGACCTTCACGAATATAATGTGGTCAAAGCCAGATGGTACGAGGGCTCTACTTTCTCCCTCTAGGAAACATGCCGATTTCGTTTCCTCACTATATTCCTTCGATGAGGTTTCAATAACTAATTTTGTCGTGAAAAGACAAAAAAAGTGTATTGAGATATCTACCGAGAGTCTCTCAATTTCTGTCTCGTGGGGATTCCAATTTGCTATTCCGATTCCGAGGCCATTATGGTTTATATCCAGCGTCGAGAATTTCTTAGGAAAGATTATTTTTGGGTCTCCGACTTATGGAATAGCTCGAGACGGAAGTAAAGAATGGTATTCTATCAGGGGCATATCTAGGGTCGTATCTGCCGAGGCGAGACACCTTGAACAGGACATGGGTCAGACATCATCAACAGATTTTCCAAAAAAATTCGGATTCAGTAGCCCTCCGAGGATTCCGAGTAGTATTGAGGTAAATTCACACATTGATAGAGACAAGGTTTGATGAACCTAATGGCAGAGTGAATATTATGAGTGATGCTGTGACATTAGCTGTAGGGGAGACTGCACCAGATTTTGAGGCTGTCCTGACGGATGGCTCCAAATTCGTACTTTCAGAAAATCTTTCATCTGGTAAAGGAGTAATTCTGTACTTCTATCCACGCGATAATACTCCCGGATGCACTACTCAAGCTTGTGATTTCAGAGACAACTTTGGTAGAATCTCCAACGAGTCTTGGACAGTAGTAGGGGTCTCGACCGATTCAGCCAAATCCCATCAAAATTTCATCGCAAAGCACGATCTCCCTTTCGATTTGATTGTGGATGAAGAAGCTGAACTCCATTCTCTTTATGGCACATGGAGGGAGAAGAGCATGTACGGTAAGACATACATGGGGACTCTAAGGTCAACCTTCGCGATATCTCCCGATGGAACCCTGGCATGGGTTGGGTACAAAGTCAAAACCAAGGGTCACGTCGATCAGGTTTTGCAAGATTTAGGTATAGAGTGATTATCTTGGATGAAATTGAGCGAAGAAATCTAGTCGAACGATTCCTAAGGCGATGTGTAACTTATGCAAACGAGTCTATCAGGAGAAAGTCGAAACGTGGGCAAAGCGAAGATGAGATAGAAAAGTGGATCATTTACAGGGACTTCACTTTGCATGCAGCTGAGGAGGTTGCTGCTGGAGATCTGGACTCTTGGCTAGAGGATGGTCCTGTAGATTTTGAACCAGGAAATCAAGACTCAGAAAGTTGATCATATCCTCCGATCCCCAATTCGTATTTTTTGGTATCGACTCTCATCATGGCGCCAGGGACCATGAGCAATGAGTCATCCTCGTTTATAGCAAATGCATGCAGCCCCAATCTCTCTGCCATTTCCTGAACAATTCTCTTGCATCGTTCTCTCTGGGAAGGCATGTGCACCAGTGGGCTCAGATCTACTATGACCAGACTTCCCTTCGAAAGAGGGGTAGATATTCCTTCCAAGGGGAGCCGATGCATCAGATCAGGTTTGATGTATAACACACCCCGTTCTGCCCCAGGGGTCAATCTCCTAGTCATTTCTGACCATTTCTGATCTCCCAAATCAAGGTGCAAATCACCTTCTTGGGGGCCCGGGTCTGCAGTGGCTCTTCCCCTCTTGATTTCGGACCCTCTGACCTTAGTAGGGTCGGGGAGTCCAAGCAGTCTGAACAGGTTCGCCACGAATGGCCCCGGGCCTACTCCTCAAAGAGTGCTTCGATGTCTTCCTGACTTAGAGCCTCATCTACAGACATTGTAATTCCCTCCGAGGACTCCTCCTCCTCCTCAATTTCGTCTCCCTTTTCAGTTAAATTGGTGTCCTGTTCGATAGATTCATTCTCTTCCTCGTGTGAATCAATTCCAATATCCGAAATCGAGATTTCAGAAGAATCGATAATTTCAGATTCAGTATCATTGGTTTCCGTCGAAACCGCTTCAGGTTTTGCCCTAGGTCCATCCTTCCTACTTTGAGCATCGAATGGATCATAATCGGGATCATCAAAAGCATCATCCATTGATACTTTCTTGAGACTCTTAGTTTGATCCATCACCGAAGTAATGCCATTTCTGGTAGGCTCTCTATTCTTCATCATCATGAAGCCTCCAGCGAGTCCGATAATTAGGACTAGGATTAGTATTATCCCGTAAGATGAAATGAATCCACTCAGGCTAAATGGCGCCTCTGAAACAGTCAGAGAAAGGGATATTGATGATCCTTCTCCCTCGTCCAAAGCAGTCATGCTAACACCTCTGCTCCCAGAACCCACGAAAGTCCACTCGACCCACTTCCCTTGGATATCCACATCGTTAGCCGGTTCGCCATCACCGTCACTATCAACAGATGTGTCCATATCCCAGTTGTAGACCATATTCTCCATATCTAGGATGGAGTCAGTAGTTCCATTGGCGCTGAAGAATACAACGTCTCCCTCCACAGGGGTGAAAGTACTGGCAGAGACCTTGGGAAACGGATTGACGTTTCTCACATCTATTGGAATCTCAATCATTGCAACGCTACCGTCATCGTCAGTTACATGGAAGACTATCATTGAGGGAGAAGTTGTGGCATCCGGCCAGGCCACCTCGAGCGTCCTAGATTCGACATCACAGTCATCAGCTACATCCCCCGAGCCATCTGAGTCAACTGTGGGCTGCAGGTCATAGCAGTTCCTAAGGGTGAGCTGGTCTCCCGCGGTATCTATCGTCTCAACCGTAATCGAAATCACCGAATCCTCTGCTAGCGGGAGAGGATCAGAGATAGGATTTATTTGAGGTTCCAAGTTCACTATTTCAATCGGGATAATCAGTGATTCTGTGCTCGCACCATCATTATCCACTACCTGTAAGGTCGCGAGGTGCAATCCAGATGTATGGTATGTGTACTCTACAGTACTTTTTCTGCCTTCAAATGTAATCACTTGCTCAGGATTGTTCTCAGCGTCTGGGGCCCAGAGATGCAATAGTGAAGACAAGTCATTCTCAGAGTCATCAGCTAGACCCTCAAATGACAGCAGATCCCCTTCATTGGCGGTGTAAACCCCTCTGCTGTCAGGGACCATCCTGTTTCCTTGCTTCCATATCTCTGCCCTAGGATTTGTGGGGGCAATATTACGAACCTCAACTGTTTTGTTTGAGTATCCAATATCTCCATCATCATCAACAGCTTCGACACTGATGGTGTATGTCCCCTCCTCATCTGGAGTAACAGTGCAATATACCCCAACTTGACCTTCTTGGCAGGGGTATCCTGAAATCCACAAAATGTCCATTGGAGCTTCTGGGGTCAAAGTGTCAATGTCACTCCTTTCCTCAACATCAAATTGTAAGGGGGAAAGAACGTTTGTCCATTCATACTCGGAAGCAATCGTTATTTCAGGAGGTCGGTTGATTATCTCAATAACGCCATTGACTGTAACCATATCGTTTTCATTATCTTTGTATTCCAGAACAACATCAAAAATCCCATCATCGTGCCACTCCACTTCGACAATGCACTCTTCTCCCCCAGAAAGTTCGACTGTACCAAGACGCCTCTCTACAAAGAAATTACAATCGATAAATTCACCACCATCTGGATCATAGGAAGAACTAGCATCAAGCGTCACATTGGATTTGGTCAGAGATTGAGATGGCATGTCCAAGAATGCCACAGGTAGCCTTCCTATCCACAAAGAAAAGACCCCGTTATTGTTCGATCTATCTCCATCATCGCCTATCTCCTCATCGGGATCGACTTGAAATGAGAGTGAAATTTGACCTATTGGGTAGGCATTAGGTACGGTCCAATTGACCTCAACAATAGCTTGTCCCAAGCTTGGAAGTGATGGGACTTGGGCAGTCTGGACAGAGCCATCAGGAGACTCTACATTCATAGTCGTCGGAGGGGATTCCAGTAGTCCCCTGTTCTGTATCGGCATGTAGAATCTCAGAATGTCTTGTGGTACTGCATTGAAGCCAGTGGAAGATGCTAGAGTAGTAGTTGTCTGCCCCCTAGTCCTCTCTACAGTAACCCCTGATGGAATTGCCACTAGGTCGATAGCACTGACATTTGGGTCTATGGTAATTGTCGAAACTCCAACGATCTTCTGGGAAGGAATCCATGCAATCACACCATGACTCCCTGCCTCGCTTCCTCCCAGCGAGTCGTCCATAGAATTTCCAGAATTGAATTCCACGAACGCGGACCCGTTAGAAGAAGTAGTCACCGTTCTGATATCTCCGTCAATTCCATATCTGAACTCAACCTGCTGATTGGCTCCGGACAATGCAGACCCATCTTGAGTGACGGTAACTACTGCTGAAGTGTTAATATTGAGTGGAGACAGTGGAAATTCCAAATCAACGGATATCTCCTTGCTCCTCCCAGCTTGATAAGTCTGAAGCTCATGAAACGCATTTATCCCTTCAATGATATCGGTACTGGATGAGACATCCCCCCTTACTGCCGGACAGAACCATCTGTACCCGTCCGCAGAACCATTTGAGTCGAACGTCGTCACATTGTAGGATTGCTGACATTGGGCGTATGGCGTACCAGGTGCCCCCCTCGACATAACCTGCCAACTCCTTGACTCGCTGGAAGACGAGTCAGCAGGAATGTCCACTAGATCACTCGAACCCTCATAATCCGTCTCTTGATAGTAGTTGGAAGACCAATAGTCGCCGACAGTGAGGGGGAAGTCGTATCCTTCAGTGGGAGGGGAATATGTCTGAGTGATTGTCAATTCTGCCACATCGATATTTATGGTCCACCAGAAAATCCTGTATCCAAAGTCAATTTCGATTGACGCTTCCTGCTGGATGACGGCCAAGTCGGATGCACGTACAAGCTCGACGGTTTCCATTTCTATTTCCAAATCCCCCGTATTGCCATCAAGATTGACATTTTGTGCTTCATATGACCCTTGGGACTCGGCCTCGTAAACTAATGTAGATCGATTATCAATAGTGGTGGTGTAGATATCAGTGATCGTCCTATCCAATGTTCCACTGATATATTGGACATTCGAAGAAACTCCAGAGGAACTGACGAAGTCCCCAACATCTAGGTATCCATCGTAAATCCATCTGTCTCCAATTCTCCAACTAGGCAGATCAGCTACTACCGTATTTCGATCAGTCGGGCTTAACATTTTTTCATCTATTTCTTCCTCTAAAAGCTCCTCTGAAGGCAATAAAAACATGCACTGTGATATCAGCATCACGACCATCAGAATGGCCGACACGGTGGCTCTACCCATACATCTCCTGCGGAGATGTGGCAAATCAATGTGACTATCGGTCGAGCAAATCACATTGCGCGATAATCAGGCAGGTCTGCAAGCTCATCTTGGATGAACTGCACAGCTTCCAGAATCTGGTCCTTGGCCCTTGCACCGGTGATTACCATCTTACCACTCCCGAAAATCAGACACACTACCTTCGGGTAGTCCAGTCTGTAAATAAGTCCCGGGAACTGCTCTGGCTCGTATTCGACCTTGTCGAAAGGCAGATGGAATGTCAGATTGTTCAGGTTGAGCCTCCTCGGAAGAGCCGCCAGTGGCTCACCCTGCTTGATCCCCCTGATCCTTGGGTCCTCGTTCTCAACCTCCTCATCAGTAGCAGCCCTGATTCCTCCGGCATCATCGATGACTTTGGTGTTGATATCGTCCATCTTAGCCACTCCAGTATAATCTTCAGGGAAGAATAGTGAATAGGTAGCAACCATGTTCTGAACTTCGATATCGACATCAGCAACATCCCATGTTGAAATTCCAGCTGCTCGAAGGTCTCCAATCATTCTCTCGATTCCAGTCTCGATATTCTGCTGGTTCTTACCGCCCGTACATACGGCTCTACCTGACCTGAACATGAGGATGGCGAGTTTTGGATCTACTACCCTGTAAACCACTCCAGGGAACTGTTCGGGCTCATATTCACAATTCAGCTGAATTGCAATATCTGGGAGGTCTAGCTCCTCGGCAACCCTGGTCGACGCTACAACATTCACTACAGTTAGGCGTTCTTCATCGCTTAGCATGGGTCCCGCACTTATATTCTTCTTATAAAGGATATCAGTACGAAAAATCCAACGAACAACCATTCACTGTGGTAAAATTCGTGCCCCTCCGGACCCAAGCTTCGAAATTAGAGGCTTTCCACCGGCTATTTCTATGCACTCAGCAACCCTTCTGGGGTGCCGAGTAAGAGAAACCATACACCCTCCTCCTCCAGCTCCTGTCAGCTTGGCTCCAAGAGAATGATTTTGAACAGCAGAAATCAGGCCTTCAATCTCCGGACAACTCACCCCTATGTTACGAAGTCTTTCATGACAAGAGTTCATAGCCAAACCAACACCTTCCATATTTCCTTCAGACAATGATTCCAATCCGGAAGATGTGATCTCGCCGATCGCTCTTATGTCATCCATTCTTTGGGGCTCCCTCTCAATTAGTTCAGACACCCCTGCCACCATTTTCCCAGTTGGTGAACCAATGCCGGTAAATCCCAGAACAATCCAGATATCCTCCAATTCTGGTAATGCAGCTCTACATATTGACCATGACCTGCTCCCCTCTGGCGTCTCCAAAGTACTGTCAAAGATATGTTCGGTACCCTCCACTCTTTCCCCCGAAACAACCACGCATCCGCCCAATGCACTCGTGGCAGTATCAGTCGGGCTAGCCCTTCCTTTCTGGGCATTAGCCTCAGCGGAATGACCAATTCTAGCAAGTGAAATCAGATCCAATGGCTCTTCTGGCTTGGTTAAATGGTGCAGTGCCGCTCCCATAGAGTTGGAAAGTGCAGCGGACGAACCAAGTCCAGCAGCAGAGAAAAGTCCGCTCTTTACGTCTATCTCAAGCGGACTTCCAGAGTACTGGAATATATCATTAATAATATGGGAAATATGGGGATGTCTAGAGGGTTCGAATGGCATTCCCTCCAGGCTCCATTTGTTTGATTCGCTAATCGTCACCTCTACTCCGGCGTCTATTGACACTGCAACAGCCGGTTGTCCATAGACAACTGCATGCTCCCCAAAAAGAATGCATTTGCCCGGCGCGAACGCAGTAACCATACATCCCGCCCGTAGTCAAAGGAAATTAGTATTGGGATGGGGTGCTTTCATCGGTTGCTTCAAGTCTAACTACCGTTTGGAGCAGTCGAAGGCAGTTGCCGAATGTGATAATTATGGAGCATCCACTATTGCAGTCATATGGTCCATTGGAAGGTTGGCAAATATTGCTGGCAATAGGAGTAATCTCAATTGGTTTCTTCACCTATCAGGTCCAGAAAGCAACTAGACTGGTTATGTTGGGATCTTCTGACGATAGGTTTGATTCTTGGAGCACCAGAATTGGAGAATTCATCTCAGGATGGTTGTTCCAAAAGAAAGTTCTCAGGGATAAGGTTGCAGGGATTATGCACGTCCTGATGTTCTGGGGGTTCCTTATGCTATCCACGGACATGTTCGATCTAGCAACTGCAAATGCATTTTCCGAGAAAGTTCTTCCAGAAATCTTAGTTGGCCCTTGGAATGGGATAGTGGAGTTAGGATACTTCATGGCACTTATCGGATGCGTCAGCGCCCTAATTAGGAGAGTAGTCTTCACGCCTGAGAAACTCAAGGGAAAGTCCCAGTTAGAGGGGAATGCAATTCTATTGCTAATCTTCACAATTACGACTACTTCATTCATGGTCGAGTCCGCTGAGTCACCCAGTGCTTTTTGGGAGCCGGTGGGGCACTGGTTTTCGGAACAAGGGCTTTCAGAGCAGACTGTCATCTTGTCATATTGGGCACACATGCTAGCAATCTCGGTTTTCCTATTCTTGATTCCGCTATCGAAGCACATGCATCTGGTAATGGCTGTTCCTAACGTCTTCTTTCATGACGCTGGGCCAAAGGCTAGAATGAGGCCATTAGCGACTGGGGATGACGGTAAGGCGATACCCTTGGAAGATCTAGATATCGATTCTTTCGGAGTTAGCTCATACAATCAGTACTCTTGGAGGCAGCTCATTGATGGATGGTCATGTACCTCTTGCGCCAGATGTCAGGACGTATGTCCTGCATATGCCTCAGGCAAGGGCTTGAACCCCATGCAAGTCATACATGATGTGAGGAACTACGCCAATGAACACGCACCTATACTGCTCTCTGGGAATCAGCCCGAAGAAACAATCCTCGAGAGGATTACGGAAGAGGCCGTCTGGGCATGCACCACTTGTAACGCCTGTGTCGATGTCTGCCCCCTCTACATTGAGCATGTTCCAAAGCTCACAGATCTCAGGAGGAATGCAATGATGGAGACAATGGAATATCCAGAGGTCCTCAACACTGCAATGGGCAACATAGAAGCTGCATCTAACCCCTATGGATTCGGGGCCCACGAGAGGGCAGACTGGGCATCTGACCTGGGAGTGAAAATCGGGGAGCCAGCAGAGTACATCTACTTCGTTGGCTGTGCAGCAAGTTTCGATGAGAGGAATCAGAAGGTAGCCAGGTCCACCATATCGCTTCTGAAGGAAGCAGGCCTAGATGTGGGGATTCTCGGCATGCAAGAAGGATGCTCAGGAGATCCGGCTAGAAGAGCGGGAAACGAGTATCTTTTCCAAATGCTCGCAGAAACAAATATGTCTACATTCGAAGAACTAGGCGTCAAAAGAATAGTCGCCTCGTGCCCCCATTGCTTCCACACACTAGGAAAAGAGTATGGGGACTTCGGGGGAGACGACTTGGAAGTATTCCATCACTCCGAGATTATAGCTAAGTTGCAACAGGAGGGAAAACTTCCAGAGGCAGAGAAGAACGGAAGGTCGATCACGTTCCATGATCCCTGCTATTTGGGGAGGATAGGAGATATCTTGGACGCTCCTAGGTCGGTGATTGGCGGGGTCGACAAAGAAACTGAGAGGCACGGCAAGGAATCATTCTGTTGCGGGGCAGGAGGGGCTCAGATGTGGATGGAGGAGGACGCCGATAAGAGGGTAAATGAGATCAGAGCTGCAGAGATAGCAGAGACCGGGTGCGATACTGTAGCTGTAGGTTGCCCATTCTGCTCTGTCATGGTGAAGGACGGCCTAGATGCAGTTGGTGCTGAAATGGAGGTTTTGGACGTTGCTGAACTACTATGGGAGCAGATCGTAGCTAGGGACTTGGAGATTCATGATAAATCAAAGAATAGGACTGGAAAGGCTAGGATATGGAAGTCATCACTATCCGATTTGGTTTAATTTCCTATATTTCTAGAATGAGCCATAGAGAATGTCATAAGCGGGGTCGCTGAGCCGTAGTCATGGATGACACGTTCTCATTCCTCGGGATGTCCGTACCTAATTTGGCTAGATACTTTGGTTCTCTACTGGTGATTTGGGGAATTATATCATTCGCTCTAGCAGATTTTGACCTCGATGCTAAGACTGCCTTAATTCCAACTGTCATGGGGGCTCCAATGCTCCTCTTGGGAATCTTATCTCTGAGAGATGAGAAAAATAGGCATCACTACATGCATGCTTGCATGGTCTTAGCATTAATTATGGTATTCAGCCCGCTATCGATGTTTGCAATGATGGGCCGTCCCGACTCAGACCTGACTCTGGTCTCACTAATCATTCTCATGTCTTTGGGATCTACATTCATGGTGGCCGGAATCAAATCATTCAGGCATGCTCGAATTCTTCGAGAATCTTCAGGTGTTTGATTGAAGCCAATAATCGGCATAACTTGTTTCATGCGTGAAACAGTTTATGGCAACTGGCAAAGGCATGCTGCTATCCTCCCATCTGCATACGTTTCTATGATCGAAAAGGCAGGAGGAATACCTCTGATAATACCTCCAGCAGGCGATATGACGATTCTATTGGATAAAATCGACGGTTTGATTGTCTCGGGCGGACCTGACGTTTCTCCGTCTCTTTACAATCAAGAACCAGGTCCAATGACGTTGGAATTTTACCCCGAACAAGACGAAACAGAAATTGCCCTGATTTCTGAGGCGTTAGAAAGAGACATGCCTCTATTGGGAGTCTGCAGGGGGATGCAGATCCTCAGTATCGTCCACGGAGGGAGTCTCCATCAGCATCTGGATGATACTCCTGGTCATGAGGGGCACGGCGGATACGATGGGGCCTCTACCGAACACTCCCTCTCTGTCAAAGAGGGCTCTCTCTTAGAGAAGATAATGGGGGGATCATTTACCGTCAACTCAACTCATCATCAAGGAGTAGCAAATGCAGGTGAGTTATCCATATCGGCTTTAGCTCAGCATGATGGCTTAATCGAGGCGGTCGAAAGAACAGACAAGAAATTCTGCATCGGAGTTCAATGGCATCCGGAGCGCAAGGGTCATGACCAACTGTTCTCGGCACTTGTCGAAGCGGCGAGAGGTTGATGACGGGCGGCCCACTAGAAGGGGCAATGACGCTTAGGGTATACGACACCCGTTCTCGTTCGAAGAGGGTTCTAACCCCTCTAGAAGAAGGCAAGATTGGAATCTATGCATGTGGGATAACGCCCTATTCCCCTAGTCATATAGGCCATGCGAGACAAGCAATAGCGTTTGACATAATCGTTAGATGGCTCAGAAAGACCGGCTATGAAGTTAATTACATCTCCAATTTTACCGATATTGATGACAAGATAATTGCTGTCTCACAGGAAGAGGGAGTCGATTTCTTGGAAGTAGCCAATAGGAATATAGAAGATTATTTCACCGTGATGGATAAATTGAATGTCATCAGGGCTAATTCTTACCCGAGAGTCACTGAGACTATCCCAGAGATAATCGAGATGATAGGGGATTTGATCAGAAAGAATCACGCCTATGTTTCAGCTGACGGAGTCTACTTCGAGATAGATACCGCACCTGAAAAATACGGCCAATTAACCGGACAGACACTAGAGATGGTCAGAAAGGGTGCTGGTGGCAGGGTGGCCGAGACGGGATCAGGGAAGAGGGATCATCGAGACTTCGCATTGTGGAAGTCAGCCAAAGAAGGTGAGCCAAGTTGGGACAGCCCATGGGGCCATGGAAGGCCAGGTTGGCACATAGAGTGCTCCGCAATGTCATTGAAACACTTAGGTGAGAGATTCGACATACATGGAGGGGGCACGGATCTGCTATTTCCTCATCATGAGGCAGAGATATTCCAATCAGAATGTTGCCTCGGGCACGACCCAGTGGTCCAATACTGGTTACACAATGGGATGATCAACGTAGATGGTGAGAAAATGAGTAAATCAGAGGGAAATTTCTGGACCGTAAGCGAAGCCTTGCAGAATGTAGATCCTCTAGTATTGAGATACGCACTGATTAACGCCCCATATAGGCAGCCAGTAGATTTCAATACAGTCATGATTGAAGACTCAAGTTCCCACTATGGACGACTCCTGTCTTCCTATTCCGAGGCTCTTCATGTTTCAAAGGAAAGTCACATCGGCCAATATGAGATTGAATCTCTCAATATATCTTCAGAGAGGCTCATCAACGGAATGAATGACGACTTCAACACCAGGAAGGCACTAGTTGAAATCCAGGTAGTCGTCAAGGAGCTTGCTTCACTACTCCAGTCAAATGATAGGGATCCAATTCGTATTGGCGAATATGTAACTTGGCTAGAGGAATTTGCAGGCGGAGTTTTGGGGATTTTACCCCCTAGGAAAAGTGCATCCGAATTTTATGAGAACAAGCTCTCCAGAAGGTCAGAAATTGAATCTGAGGTTGAGAGGCTATTGGAGATGAGGGATGTTGCTAGAGAATCAAAGGATTGGTCAAAATCAGACAAGATTAGGGACGAGCTCCATGAAATGGGTGTCGTCGTAGAGGACGGGCCAGAGGGAACAAGATGGCATGTTCTTTGAATGAGTGTGCTCTAATCACTCCTCTTCTTTCTTTAGTAAGTTAAAATTGCCACGAAATGCGACTCCCAAGAAGCCCACTATCAGTAATAACGCAATTATGCCTTGGATGACAAAGCCATCATCACTGGAACTCCCATTTTTCCCATCCTCTCCTGGTTCGGAGACTACAGATGATGTATCTTCTACATACTCGACGTTGTGTCTACACTCCACTTCTTCAGGATAGTCCCCAGCATCCATGCATATCCGCCCAGGCACTGTGAATGATTTTGATACCTCAAGCTGACAGAAAGCTGTAACTCCTGATACGATACAATCCTCTGTATCTTCCATGACTACTAAGATTGATCCGCAAAGGAGTATCTCACCCTCTCTCTCCACTAAAGATGGATGACTGGACAGACATTCCTCCAAATGAACACCGTCCTCTAGAGTTGTTACATGAGGGATATATCCCCCCCTAGGGCCAAAACTACTGAAAAAATCAGGTAGAATTGGACGAACAGTAACAACGGTTCCGCCACTATCGGTGATATTCGTTGCTATTGGATCAGCACCCCCTACCGTTCCACCGATTCTATGGCCATCCTCGTCCAATTCTATATCATAGAATTCTGCCCACAAATCTATACTTCTCCCATTCTGGAATGAAGGAGTTCTATTCAGAACATCGAAGTATCGATCATCCCCCATTGTGAATAGATATTCTATGGGTACATCCTTTCCATCATTACACGCACTGAGGTAATCCATCATTTCAGAATAGGACTGCTGCGCCTCAGGGACTCCTTCGTAAGTTATGTCAATTGCCTTGGAGAAACCATCTCCTTGAATGATCTCAACTTCATCATCCAAAGCCTGCATTACGTCAATGTCCCCGAAAACAGGAAGTCCACCTACAACAACCAGCCTCACATCGGGATCCACTGCCTCAATCACATTTCTGTATGGGTCCGCTTCAAACGTGTCCAGTACGACCAAGTCAGCAGCAAGGCCCTCCCTAATTCTGCCCGTATAATCAGACCATCCAATGGCGTCCACTATGTTAGTGGTAATCGTCTGAACTAGCTCATAATCAGTGAATATATCGCCAAGTACGTTCCTGTCCCACCAATCCGCAGTCTTCAGCTCATGCATAGAACTCTTAGAGCCAGAGGGAGACCAATCAGGCCCGATCATTATGTTGACTCCTTCTGCCTTTGCTGTTGCTATATCTGTCGTTTCCCCATATAGGAGAAGGTTAGATGTGGGAGACCAAGCAAGACTTCCTCCAACAGATCCAAGGGCAGAGAATTCCGTTTGTGTCAGTCCAGTTCCGTGAATGATGACTATCTCGCCTACTAAGAGATTATTTTCAACAAGAATATCAAATTCTGCCCTGCTGGATTCATCAATCCCCTCAGCGAGATGAATGAACCATGCATTCAGACTTCCAGATGAATTTCTATCCTTGATGTGATTTCCTTCATAGTCAGATTCCAATTCGGTTACTTTGGTCCAAATTCCATCTCCTCCGAAGTTGTAGAGCTCTATGTTTCTAGCAAGCATTGTCTCGAATGTATCCGTATTACGATTCGCGCTTCCTTGCAGGGCAGTATTCCCCCCAGCTATGGCTCTTAATTCGGCAAACCTCATGGCCGATGAATCTTCGATCGAGCAACCAATATCCTTAGCATCACTGTATCCTGAATAAGACTGCCACTGATACCTATTCTGCCAACCATCAGTTCCATGATCCCAAAGCGGAATAAGATTGTATTTCGCATGATTGTGAGGGTCTATGAAACCAGGGTAAATGGTGCCGCTTGTGGGAATTGAAACTACACCTTCCGCAGATTCTGGATCCGGCTCAGACGAGCTCCAGATTTCTTGAATGATCCCATCTACTATCAGAATCCTACCATCATCAATGACGTCAGTTTGTGATTCCATGGTAACAATTCTGCCTTCTAAGATGTACTCCCCTCTGTGGATGTTATCTTCCTCTGGCTGTTGAGGATAGCAGCTACCCATCAAGTGGTTCACACCGACCCACTCCTGATCATTAGGTCCACCTGGGGTAGGGCTCCAGTCAGAAAGCTTGGACCAACTACCATTGCTAGCATATCCGTAAGGGATTCCATAGTCAGAGTCCTCTGCATCATAGCTAACCGAGTCTATCTCGGAGCCATCTACATCGCTGATTCTGACCGAATCTCCTTCCCAGTAGTTGAATTCAATCTGAGTTTGGGCCCTGTAGAATACCACATATGCCCCCGGCCCAATTACAGTTCCCCACGCGATACTACACATCGGCGAACCACCATTCTCTATGTCGTCTATCAGCCACCCCCCGATATCGATAGATTGCTCCGTTGGATTATGTAGCTCGACGAATTGATTGGAGAATCTTCCTATCTCACCATCTCCATTCCAGTCTATCCCCCCATATTCTTCACTATTGGGAGATACGTAGATTTCGTTGATGATGATGGATTCACCACTTGACTGAGCAGAAGATGTCATAATCGGAGAGTAAACAATCAGTACCATCAATGCAGCTACTGCTACGGCCCCGGCGCGCATGTCACCTCGATGCAATGATATGACTTCAACCCAACTATCATGCCCAACTAGGGCGAAGTGCGAAATAGCACTCTATTTCCCCGAGATATATGGCAGAGGCCAAGTTTACTGCAGCGATTATGTTGGCTATCATGATGGCCAGCGTATCGATGTCAGGATGTTTGCATGATGCAATCCAAGAAGCATTCGAAAAGCCGTATCCAGAATGGTACGGGGAAATGCAGTATATCGAAGACCCAATGAGCCATTCAGATTCATGCTCCAGTACTCCTTGCGTTAGGAACTTCACAATTGGGGACCCGTTCTTGAATGAGACATGGGACGAGGTGGGTTGGGCCGTATTCGGAAACGCTGAGGGCGGAAACTGCTGTGAGCACTATCTAGCAGCCACTAAAGAGGGCTGGATCCTGAATTTCGGAGGGGAATACCCTACATGGTCAGAGGATAGAGGACACACATGGCAAGAATATCGCCCATCGGTATTCTCGCAATTTGGGTGCATGGAGCCCAAGCCAACTGTCCCTGGACAAGAGGGCCTTGGAGAGGGAAGCATCATTCAGGCTACAAATGGCGATTTGATTTCCATGGGTTGGTTCCCATATCCCAGTACCAGTGGGGCCGATCAGTTCTACGCATTTTTCTATGACTCCGATGAAGGGGAATGGAGTTGGTGCTTCAATAGGACTCCCGAGCCATTCTATGATAGGTCATGGCAAGTAGAGGTGATTGGGCCAATCAATGGAGGGCTCTATGGGAATGGGCCGTGGGCAAGCCTAGTAATCTCCAATTTCTGGCATCAAGTGCAGAACGTTGGAGGGCAGATATCAACAGACGGCTTGAACTACGAATACTTCGGTTTCCCAGATCGAGATTCTAATTTGGATATCATGGAAGTAGACTTGAATCCCTCGGAACTAGGGCCAGAGTGGGATTTCACAAAGCCTCACAAAGAAATGAGGGCATTTCCAGTTCCTTCGGGCGGACTTTATTTCCCAGACTATTTCATCGATGGGAGGGATGCATTTCTCGATACGTCTCTCAATTGGTGGACTGGGGTCACATTAAATGGAAACTCACTCCCTTCACAGTATTGCGCCCTTGACTCCTCAACTGCATTACATTGCGTTACTACCAGCAATTCCAATCTTACACATTTACTTTCATGGGACGGGGGAGAGAGCTGGACGAACCAATCATACGATTTATCCACGGAGGCCACGGGAATAGAAGAGTGGGAGTTCCACTCCAGCGGCGTGCATGATTTATTCGTGCTCAATGTGAGGTATCAGAGCTCTTCCGGCCCTGATGTCGATCTGGCTTGGCATGTTAGGGACTTCTCGGAGAGCATGTTGCCCGACTCTAGGACATATATCGGGCAAGGCGATCTCGACTCGACATCAGGAGCAGGAAATGATATCAGATTTGACTTCGCTAGTATGGGAATCCTTCCAGATGGCGGCTCATTCATAGCATATCAGGATTCTACTGACCCCGATCCATTGTTCTCAGTTGAGTTATTGCTGCCATCAGAATACATAACAAAATCCCAAATATTCTAGAGGGGAGATATAGAGATTGACTAGTATCAAGCCTTCTCGATGTGGACCGATATCTTCACTCCATCAACTTCGAACTCTATGGAGCCAGAGTTAGCGTTTCCTTCGTTCAGATATGCATTTTCAGCACGAGTCTCCACTATCACACGCTGCCAATCATAGTTGGAGATCTCTCCTCCCTCTAGCCAGACATTAAGATTTATTTTTGCTTCTATTTCCAAATCCAGATCCTTTCTTTTTGCCTGAATTCTTCTGATTATATCCCTAGAGAGTCCTTTGGACAAGAGATCATCGTCAATTTCCATATCAAGAACTAGGGAAACGTCCCCATAATCCCCAGAAAGTGTCTCAGCTGCAAAACCGTCCTTTTCCACCCTCTTGATTTCAATATCGCTGGCGAGAATTTCATATCCTCCTATTGCGGCAATACCCGCCTCGATTTCAAGAAGTAAATTTTCTGGATCGATTGATTGTAGTTCTGAAAGGACCGTGGGAAGATCAGCCCTACACTTCGCCCCGAGAGCCTTCCTGTTGGGGACGATCTCCTTCTTCTGAAAAGAATCCAGATCATCAATGACGCTGATCTTCTCGACATTCAGCTCTTCAGAGAGAATATCATGAAATCCTGACAGATCCGGACCCCCTACTATCCAGCCCGATCTACAGGGGAGGCGCTGTCTTCTTCCAGCCTCCACACGGACCCTCCTTCCCGCTTCAGCAATCGATCTAATCAGTTCCATTTCCATTTCAATCAACGGGTCTACAGGAGGCAGATTACTCTCTATTATATCGGATCCCACAGGCCAGTCAGCTAGGTGCACCGATGATCCGGTAAGCCCCCTATGTATGGCGTCAGAAACAAACGGAGATACAGGAGCCATCAGCTTACAAACAATAAGAAGGACCTCATGCAATGTATTCTGACAGGAATGTTTGTCAGCGCTATCATCCTCATTCCACAGTCTTCTTCGTGATCTTCTGACATACCAATTGGACAGATCATTGACCACGAAACCCTCAAGCTCCCTTCCGGCTTTATGGAAGTCCCATTGGACGAATTTTTCATGGTATTCTTGAGCCATCGATGAGACTCTGGACAAAATCCATTGATCCAAGGGGCTTCTTTCTCCAAGTGGGACAAATGTGTCGTCGCTATCCGGATCAAACCCATCAAGAGATGCATAGTCAGCATGGAACTTGTATACATTCCACAGAGTCAAAAACATCTTGGCATAAGATTCCCTAACTCCATTGGGATCGAAATTAGTAGGCGACCAAGGGGCACTCTGAGTCGTCATGTACCATCTTATGGAATCGGCACCCTCTTTGTTGAAGTGATCCCACGGATTCACAACGTTACCCTTTGATTTACTCATTTTCTTTCCCTCCTTGTCAAGAATGTGCCCGAGGGAAAGGCACCTACGATAACAGACACTGTCGAAAACTGTTGTGGATACTGCCATCAAAGAATAGAACCAACCCCTGGTCTGGTCTACTGCTTCACAGATGTAATCTACAGGGAATGACCCATCGAACTTATCCCCATTTTCAAATGGATAATGCCATTGGGCGAAAGATGCACAGCCAGAGTCAAACCAACAGTCCATTACGTAAGGCTCCCTAATCATCTCGCCTCCACATTCTTTCTCCGGACACAAAAGCAAGATTTCGTCTACATATGGTCTATGGAGTTCCGGAGGCATCTTGGACGAATCAGTCTTCATCTTGGAAAGTTCTTCCATGCTTCCAACACAATGTTCCTTCCCACATTCCTTACAAATCCATACCGGCAAAGGTGTGCCCCAGTACCTTTCTCTGCTTATCGCCCAGTCTTTGATGTTGGATAGCCACTCACCCATTCTCTTCGTTCCAGTCCATTCGGGGGCCCATTCCACTTCGGAATTGTATTGTAGTATTTTTTCCTTCACTGCGGTCATCCTGACGAACCAGCTGTCCATGGCATAGTAAAGAAGAGGATGATCAGTTCTCCAGCAATGTGGATAATCGTGAGTATAGGAATGTTCTCTGTAAAGGCATCCTTCAGCCGAAAGAATATCGATAATGATGTCATCACACTCTTTGACATACTTGCCATCTATGTCTTTATGGATCCCAGGAATAAATTTACCATCCATGCCAACCGTATGTTGCGCAGGGAATCCAACCTGCATCCCTAGCCTGTAATCGTCTTCCCCGTACATCACAGCTGTGTGTACGACCCCAGTCCCGTCTGTGGTTGTCACGAAGTCGGCTCCAACAATGGTCCATGCCGCTGGGCATCCTGCTCCATCTACAGCCCCGGGGAAAAGAGGGACGTATGACTTGCCTATTAGTTCCGAACCAGGAAACTCATCAAGTAGCTCAACATGGTTTCTGAGAACGCTACCGACTAGGTCCTTTGCTAGGATCATCTCCTCGCCAACTTCCCCTCCTCCTCTCCCTTCCCATGATTCGGAAGGATCGGAAGTAATCCTGACTCTACAGTAAGTCAGCTCAGGGCCGACAGCCAGCCCAACATTTCCTGGAAGTGTCCATGGTGTAGTGGTCCATGCCAAAACCGAAGCATCGTCATCGGAGAGCTTGAATTTAACAAAAACAGCAGGTTCTGTGACTTCCTTGTATCCAAGAGAGACTTCATGGCTGGAGTAACTAGTGCCAGTCTGCGGACAGTACGGAAGCACCTTGTGCCCTCTGAAAAGAAGTCCCTTGTCGAACATCTGTTTCAATGACCACCATGCGGACTCTATGTATTCGTCTTCCAGTGTCACGTAAGGGTCATCGAGATCAACCCAGAAAGCCATCCTCTCTGTCATCTCCCTCCAAGCTTCTTCATACGTCCAGACGCTTTCCTTACACTTTTCATTGAATTCCTTCATTCCATATTCTTCTATCTCTTCGTTGGACATTAGGTTGAGCTGCTTCTGAACCTCTATCTCGACAGGCAAACCATGAGTGTCCCAACCCGCCTTTCGCTCTACAACATGGCCCTGCATAGTTTTCCAGCGACACACCATATCTTTGAATAGCCTAGAAATGACATGATGTATTCCCGGTTTACCATTGGCCGTTGGTGGCCCCTCAAGGAAAGTAAAGGGGGAGTTGTTACCCCTCCTTGATTCGATAGACTTAGCAAAAGTACCCTCTACCCTCCATAGGTCCATCAAGGAGTTCTCTAACGATACAGGGTCGAACTCCCCTGCTGGCTCGGGCACCACCATATCATCCGCGAACCCAGACTTCGTATTGAATATGCCTCGTTGATTTGCGGACACATCTCTCCCTAGCAGGGTTCAAAAACGTCTTCTCCAACGCTGGTGTATGAGTCAGACCATCACACTCGATGTCGGGGGAATGACTTGTGATGGTTGTGCAATGAATGTAACCAAAGCAATCAACTCTCTAGAGGAAGTCTCCAATGTGGAAGTGTCTCACGAGACAGGCAAGGCAACGGTTAGTTATGATTCGCCTAATGATGAAAAAATCAGGATCGCAATCATGAACGCAGGATATTCTGTAGACGGTGCTTTATCTCCCTACAGCTGGTCAGATGGTGCGGTTTGGAAACAGTCTGCCTACAACACGATGTGGTGCCTGATTGGTTGTAGCATTGGTGACTTCGGGACGATCGCCTATTTCCAATTTGTTTGGACTGATTCAGGATGGTCTACTATGGCAATAATGATGCTTGCTATTATGAATGGTCTCCTTACTTCTATCGCTCTAGAAACCGTGATTCTACTGAAACAACTCCCATTCCAAGACGCTCTACGAACCGCAATGGGAATGTCGTTGATTTCGATGATCGCCATGGAGGCAGCGATGAATATCACCGATGTCGTATTGACAGGCGGTGCGATGTTGACACCGGAAGTCGTCATCCCGATGTGGATTGCAGGCTTCCTGACTCCTTGGCCGTACAATTATTGGAGACTCAAGAAATTCGGGGTAGCATGTCACTGAGGTATCTTTATGCAGAACTGGGAGAAACTCGGATCGGATATCTCCGAATGGATACTTGACTATGCAAACAAAAATGATATCACGTCATTGGTAGTAGGAGTTTCCGGAGGAATCGACTCAGCGGTGACTTCGATTTTGTGTGCAAAAACCGGTTTGAGGACCATCGCTATCAGTATGCCAATACATCAAAATGAAATCCAGAACAATCTCTCAGTGATGCACTGCAAATGGCTCTCTTCAAATTGGAGCAATGTCGAAAATCACGTAGTCGATCTTTCCGGAACCTTTGACTCGATTAGTTATGTTCTAAGGGAAAAGGGTGCAGATGACCTATCTCTGGCCAACACCAGGGCCAGATTAAGAATGACTGCTTTGTATTCCATGGCCAGCTTCAACAACGGAATTGTAGTGGGAACTGGTAACAAGGTAGAGGACTTTGGAGTGGGTTTCTACACCAAATATGGTGACGGGGGGGTCGATATCTCGCCAATCGCCGATTTGTATAAGTCAGAGATTTACTCAATAGCTGAGTCATTGGGGGTAATCAAAGAAATTCAAGATGCCGCACCTACTGACGGGCTCTGGGATGATGGCAGAACAGATGAGGAACAAATAGGGGCCACATATGAGGAACTGGAGTGGGCTATGAGGGAGATTGAACATCCCTCGGCAGTAGGGCCAAACGAGAGACAGAGGCAAGTAATGGCCAGATATATCGAACTCAACAAGGCCAACTCCCACAAGATGAGGCCTATTCCAGTTTTCAAGAGAAGTGACCGCTGACTTAAATTAAGGCCATTCCCCCGCTTTATACATGAGTCAAGACTTACAAACTCAAACCAGCTATGCCGACAGTAACCAGATTATGGCTGTAGAGTTCGATAGTAAGATTATCATTTACTGGTGGATGGCGGCAAATTTAGGGCTTCTAGCCTCAGTGGTCGGAATTTTGTTAATGCCAATTTGGATTCCGTTTGGATGGCTTGTCCATAAGAAGCAGTATGAGCACATGAGTGGCGCCTTAACAGATCGCTCGATCAATATGCGAATGGGTTGGATGTTCAAGAAACAGCAGAATATCGCCCTGGATAAGCTAACGGATGTTTCCATCCACGAGGGGCCTATCCTGAGCGCATTCGGAGTAGTAAGGATGCAGTTCGAGACTGCGGGCGCAGCCCCATTCATACTGACCGGGGTAAGGAACGCAAATCAGTTCCGTGATCTCGTCCTCAGGCAAAGGGACTCACTGGTCGCATCGCCAACAGCTAAATCATCTCAGGACGATTCGAACGATATTCTAGTTGAGATCAGAGATATTCTATCTAAGATCGAATCTAGTCTTTCCAAAGAATAGCTCATATTCCTGATGAGGATTTCATCCTTAGGTACCATGGCCAAACCTTAGAGTGACTCTCGACGATATCAAATCCATAAAGTCCTTCCATCGATCTCAAAATTCCGAAGTTTGCGAAATCCGCACCATTGGGGATTTCCCCTCCAAAAAAATCGCTCTTTATGCCATTAGACATATGATCCAACTGGTACTTTAGGTTCTCTCTAGGGGGGAGATCAAACATCTTCGCCCTAGATTTCCCAACCCTCCCCATTATTATCCCGCCAACCCATTTGTTGATCAATCGAGTTCCAAAAGAGAAGTTATCGATCTTGGTCACATAGTCCAATGCCTGCAGGGAAGTTCTGTACGACTTGTAGATAACTGCGACAATGGACTTCCCAAGAATCAAATTGGAAAAATCCATCCACTCGTCCTGTTCAGAATCTTCTCCCATCCGTGGAAATTCGTTGGACCCGTTCTCATCGATGTAGTGCAGGATGTAATTCGAGTCATTAACTTGAGTCCCATCCTTGTCCACAAAAACCGGAACTGCACTCCAATCCGACCACTTCAATTGTGTCTTGAAAGTCGGATCAACCTCTACCTTGGAATACTCTATGCCCCTAGTTCCAAGCAAAGCTTTGACTTTGAAGCAGAATGGGCACGTCTCGAAGCAATACATAGTAGGGAGCCCGCCAACAACTCTCTCTGGAACAAGTTTTTCTTGAACCCCAGAAGTAGGCTCCAAATCTATCACATCTTCCTTCTCTTTGCTGCTACTCAATTCAATCACTCCGTTAAGGCCGACCTCAATGCGGACTCTAATGTTTCTCTAAATGAATTGACAGATTTTTTACACTCTTCTAAATCATCAGCGTCTACTATAATTTCTAGATTTTCACCGTGGCTTACAACAACACAAGGGGTCTTGCCAAGAGTAATTTTTTCTAGTTCAGGAAACTGCTCATTAAGGTGTAAAAGCTCAATATCGAAATCCAGATTATCCGACATTTCTCTCCATTCCTTCTTCATGGAAACTCCCTTGTGAGTAATATCGCAGAGGGCGCAGTGAGCAGTCCCCCTTATCTTCCCCCACACATATGATAGCTCTCCCAGAATCCCTCCGTCTGCATGGTATATTCCGTACGCCCTCTTAACTTCCATATGCCAACCGCCTATCTTCGATACTTTTCCATCAGTCAGTAGTTATAATATGGAGTTCCCGACCATGTTCTACATCTATTTATCACAAATCAGGATACATTCACACACCAATCTTGAAGTGACTCCTAGCTAGTCCGAATGCATGGACGTCCCAGAAGAATTGGCTTCGATGCTTGACGGCGACCATGGCCCTACCAAGCAGAAGGCAGCGAGACTCGTTGTTGACCTAGCTTCAACTGCGGGCGCTAAGGAATTCATCAGAGCATCACATGCCCATGTATCAGGAGTTAGCGTGATAACAGGGGGGCACGGTCTGAGGAGATTTCTGGCTGATTTATCCGGGGACCCAAATGGTAAGGTAGCAATTCCAACCACTCTAAATTCCGCCGGATGTGATCATGAGAAAATGGAGGAGATGGATATAGACTATCCGGGATTCTTGGAGCAGCAATTTGAAATTGTTCATTCATATTCCGAACTAGGGATCGATGCCACCCTTTCTTGTACTCCCTATGATAGGGGCATAGATGATGAGGAAGGCATAGGGTCATGGGCGGAGTCGAATGCAGTTTGCTTCTCTAATTCGTATACATCTCTAGTTACTAATAGGGAGTCAGGGCTCTCCGCATTAGCGACTGCTCTGACTGGGTGGGCTCCAAGATGGGGATTACACATTGAGAAAAATAGAGTACCAAACATACTCGTCTATGTCGAGTGTGAAATGGATGAGATGACGGACTGGAGCATCTTGGGCGATTGGATAGGAAAACAGATCAAGCCAGAGTGGAAACTCCCATGGGGTCCAATGCCCGTAATCAAGGGCCTTCCACATGCCTCGTTCGAGATGAAGAAGGCGTTGACTGCAGCAGCAGCGAATTACGGATGTCCAATGCTATGGGCCGATGGCCTAACTAAAGATGCCCCAGATGTGAAAAATTTCCAGGGGACCCTTCATTTCAAACAGTCAGATTTGACAGAAAGGTATCGCGATTTATCGCCCAAAGGAATAGTAGACCTTGTTGTGATTGGGTGTCCACAAGCTAGTGTCGGAGAGGCTCGGATGACTGCAGCATTTATGCGTTCGAGGATGGAACTCGGAGAGAGAATACCGAATCAGAGGCTATGGGTATTCGTGAGTTCTCATAACTACGATTTAATTGAGGCAGACGGAACGCTAGATATCCTGGAAGAGGGCGGAGCACTGGTTCTCAAAGACACATGCCCGGAAGTCACGCCTTATAATCGAGCAAATTACAACCACTTGCTTACGAACTCCCTCAAGGCCGAGCACTATCTAACCAGTGGCCTGAACAAGATGCCAACAAGCGTCGCCAAGATCGAAGAATGTGTGGCGCATGCTTTTGATCCAACGCTCTTGACTTCCCCCAGGCCAACACTGGATTCGGGGAATGTGAAGATGATGCCTACTTCAAAGATCGAGGCAACCGGATATTTCCAAACACATGGCTATGGGATCCCAAGTCAAGAAGAATGGTCGATTAGAGGGAGGGCACTAGTAACAGATGTACCAATAACATATCTCGGTTACGTAAACAGAGATACTGGAGAAATTGAGGAGCCGGGACATCCTTTAGATGGGACCCCTATTGAAAATACTGTACTGATCTATCCGAAGGGATCGGGATCAACAGTCGCTCCCTTCGTACTGATGGGATTAATTTACACGGGCAGGGGTCCGATGGGTATTATCAATAGCGATGTTTGCCCTCTGACACTTCCTGCAGCATCTCTCTTGGGCACCCCTTATGCACATAGCTTCGATGAAGACCCAATCATGAAAATAAACACTGGAGACACGGTTCACATGCAGCTGAGTGGGGGAAAAGCGACAATCGAAGTAGTATCAAGATATAGAGAGGGTTGATGACGTCTACTAGTCGCCGGTGAGATGATATGAGGCCAGAACCAGAGGCGTGTAGAGCCCAAGATTGGGGAAAATTCGAAATCGTAGGCAGGGATGGGGCCGCTAGGATTGGAAGGCTTCATACCCATCATGGAGTAGTTTCCACTCCAATGCTCCTTCCAGTGGTGAATCCAAATTTACGTACCATAGAACCAAGGGAAATGTGGGAAAAGTATGAGGTAGAGGCCCTGATCACCAATTCATATGTTATTTGGAAACATGAGAAGCTCAGCATTCCGGCTATAAAGGATGGAATCCACAAACTCCTAGACTTCCCAGGCGCCATAGTAACTGATTCTGGAACCTTTCAATCATATGTGTATGGGGATGTCGAGGTCTCTCCCTCAGAAATTGTCTCATTCCAGAGAGAAATTGGTGTCGATGTAGGGACAATGCTAGATGTTTTTGGAAGACCAGACATGAGTAGAGAGGAAACTGAAAATGCAGTCGACGAAACGTACAGCAGAGTTTCAGAATCTCTCTCAGAGGCAGGACAAGAAATACTGCTCAATGGTCCAATCCAAGGGGGTTTGTATGGTGATCTGAGGGCCAGATCAGCAGAGTTGATGAGCCGGGAGTCCGAATCTGGAGCCACATTTGCCATACATCCGATAGGGGGAATAGTTCCACTAATGGAACAACAAAGATACCAAGAATTGTTTTCGATAATTTTGGCAGCCAAGTCCCAAATACCACCAAATAAGCCAATTCACATGTTTGGTTGTGGCCATCCAATGCTTTTCCCGCTCTCAATAGCATTGGGAGTGGACCTTTTCGATAGTGCAGCCTATGCCTTGTTCGCTCGTGACGACAGGATACTCACCCCAGAAGGGACTGTAAAGGTCCAAGGATTAAGAGAGTGGCCAATCACATCAGAGGCTCTTTTTGGTACAAGCCCAAGCGAGGTTCTTTCAATGTCAAAGGATGCGAGATCCGAGATACTAGCCAGACACAATCTTGAGATAACTCAGACGGAACTTTCCAGATGCAGGGAGGCGATAAGAAATGGAACAATTTGGAAGCTAGCTGAGATAAGGAGTCATGCATCTCCAAGACTAAGAGAGGCCTTTGAATGGGTGATTGACCAGCTCGAGGAACTAGAAGAATCGGAAGTAGGGAGTTCATTATTGGATATCATGGCCTCAACCAATCCAATCAGAAAGGGAGGAGAGTCAGTGTCGGATGATCTAGCCTCTAGGCCACATATTCTTCATCTTATGGCTCTAATTTCTCTAAGATGGAGGCCTCCCGGATCCTGGTGGGATGGTAGTACGGGGCCTGCTGACAAGGTTCTGATACTGGACAATTTCCCTCCTCCTTGGAGGGAAAGCTCCATGGGTACGATCGTTAATCATCTCATTGAATTTCCAAGAACGATTGTCCTCATTTCTACTCCTCTGGGCCCTATTCCCTACTCTCTTGAAGACGTCTCTCCATTCTGTCATCTAGATGGTTCAGACAATATTTGGGATGACCAGACCGATCTTATTCGGCCCTCCGATGAAATCTCTTACCTGGGTCTCGAAGACTTAGAGATAGTTATCTCCAAGTCATCTGAAACTATTGATGAATCCTCGTCAGATATTAGAAAAAT
>Ga0066856_10000035_pt1 | contig 41550 bp, 33 predicted proteins | sample ETNtaG_5_FD_65605 | JGI IMG/M metagenome (GOLD analysis project Ga0066856, IMG submission 65605) | Marine microbial and viral communities from oxygen minimum zone, Eastern Pacific Ocean - ETNP201406SV205 | ecosystem: Environmental > Aquatic > Marine > Oceanic | place: Pacific Ocean: Eastern...
GCTGGTGAGGAGCTTGATGGTCAAACCCAACGGTGCGGCAAGTTGAGATAGAGTCTGGTAGTGTTGCTGAGCCAAGATCTCAGTAGGAGCGACTATGGTCGCTTGCATTTGATTGTCTAGGGCAATCAGCGCGCTTAAAAATGCAACGATGGTTTTTCCAGAGCCAACATCACCCTGTAAGAGTCGATTCATTTGCGCACCACTACCAAAATCAGAGCGAATCTCTTTGATCACTCTTTTTTGGGCATCTGTCAACGAAAATGGCAAATGATTTTTGTAAAAGCTATTGAAAAAATCACCAACCTTGTCAAATAAATGCCCCTTAAACTGTTTTCGATGTTCCAATTTTTTCTGCAAGAGTTGAAGTTGGATAAAAAACAATTCCTCAAACCGAAGGCGTTTTTGAGCTTTTTCTAGCTGACCTAAATCTTTTGGAAAATGAATGGTACATAATGCTTCTGTGGCTCCGATCAGCCCATGGTCATTTCGAATGTTGTCCGACAACGTTTCCCGTACACCCAAATGCAATTCGTCAAAAAGGTGTTGCATTATTTGACGCATCGTTCTGTTAGTAATACTTCGATTAATGAGTTTTTCGGTAGATGGATAAACGGGCTGAAACACGGTTAACTTTTTTGTTGCATCTGGTGTTTCTTCCTCAAGTTCGGGGTGAGCAATGGAGCAGCGGGAGCCGTACCACAACAGTCGTCCAAAGGCAATATAGCGAACATTTGTTTGAAGCTTTTTTTGAATCCACTGGTATCCGCGAAACCAAACTAGCTCAATTTCGCCAGTTGAATCTTGAAAACGAGCAACGAGACGTTTCCCTTTGGCTTGATTGATCAGGCGGATATCGGAAATTTTTCCTATAATCTGCACGTCAGCTTGCACTTTTGGTAGCTCGACAATGCTGTAAAATCGAGTTCGATCTACATATCGGTTTGGGAAGTGATACAGTAAGTCCTTACAGGTGTTAATCCCCAATTCATTGCGAAGTAAAGTACCGCGATTTGGACCGACTCCCTTTAGGTACTCAATTGGTTTTTCTAACAACGCTCCTGCCATTAAACGAAGATAAATTTTTTCAAGAGAATTGTTGATAAAGTCTACTTTTGTTATGAATTAGTGACTGGATTTTTTCATTTTTCCACGTAATTTAGTAACTGTGGAAGATTACCTATCACAACTCAATGAAGCACAACAAGAGCCCACAACCCATGTGGATGGACCGCTTATGGTCATTGCAGGTGCTGGATCTGGAAAAACAAGAGTGCTGACCTATCGGATTGCGTATTTGATGCAACAGGGTATAGATGCGTTTTCTATACTGGCATTGACCTTTACCAACAAAGCAGCTCGAGAAATGAAAACTCGAATTGCTGAAATTGTTGGCGAGAGTGAATCTAAAAATCTGTGGATGGGAACTTTTCATTCTGTTTTTGCTCGTATTCTACGTGCAGAAGCTGACCGATTGGGCTATCCTTCTAGCTTTACGATTTACGACACCCAGGACTCGGAACGTCTTGTCAAGTCAATTATCAAGGAGATGAATCTAGACAAAGATATCTACAAGCCAAAGCAAATTCGAAATAAGATTTCATCCTTTAAAAACAGTTTAATAACGGTTCGTGCCTATCACAACAACCCCGAATTGGTTGAAGCAGACAGAGAGGCCAGACGCTCGGCTATGGGAAATATCTATGAAAACTACGTAGAACGCTGCTTTAAAGCAGGAGCTATGGATTTTGATGATTTATTGCTCAAAACTAATGAACTCCTCAATCGTTTTCCAGATGTGTTAGCAAAATATCAAGATCGCTTTCGTTATATTTTGGTCGATGAGTACCAAGATACCAACCATTCCCAGTACCTAATAGTACACGCTTTGGCAGATAAATTTCAGAACCTTTGTGTGGTGGGTGACGATGCGCAGAGTATCTATGCGTTTCGTGGTGCCAATATTGAAAACATATTAAATTTTCATAAGGATTATCCCGATGCAAAAACCTACCGACTTGAACAAAACTATCGCTCAACAGAATATATCGTTGAAGCCGCTAACAGTGTAATCAATCACAACAAAAACAAATTAGATAAAAACGTATGGACTGCTAACGAAAAAGGCGAAAAGATCGTTATTCATCGTAGTCCATCAGATGGGGATGAGGGTAGATATGTGGCGCAATCCATTTTTGAACACGCAATGAATTTTCAACTACCGTATTCTTCGTTTGCTATTCTGTATCGAACCAATGCACAATCTAGAGCAATGGAGGATGCGTTGCGAAAGCGAAATATCGCATATAGAGTGTATGGGGGGCTTTCTTTCTATCAGCGAAAAGAAATCAAAGATATGCTTGCATATCTTCGTTTAATTGTCAATCCGAAGGATGAAGAAAGTTTGAGGCGAGTAATCAATTACCCAGCTCGCGGTATTGGGCAAACTACGATGAACAAACTGGTGGTTGCCGCACAGGAACAGAATCTTTCTTTATATGAAGTTGTTGATCAAGCCGACCATTTGCCGCTACAAATTCATGCTGGCGCAAAAACAAAACTGGTCAACTTTGCGAATTTGATTAAAAGCTTTCAGTTTTCAAATGCTAATCAAGACGCCTTTGAAACCGCAGACATGGTTGCCAAAAAAACAGGTTTGATACAAGAACTAAAAATGGAAGGTACGCCAGAAGCTGTCAACCGAGTTGAAAATATTGACGAATTACTGAACGGTATTCGTGACTTTGTTGAAGGTCAGCGCGAAATTGTAGATGCCAAGGGATCATTAGTTGAATTCCTTGAGGATGTTGCTTTGGCGACAGATTTCGACAATGAGAAAGCTGATGAAAATGCAGTGTCTTTAATGACCGTTCATTTGGCGAAAGGATTGGAATTTCCACATGTCTTTATTGTGGGTATGGAAGATGATCTGTTTCCCTCAGCTATGAACATTAATTCTCGCTCCGAATTGGAAGAAGAGCGTCGATTGTTTTATGTGGCACTCACTCGAGCTGAAAAAAAAGCAACCCTAACTTACGCCCAGTCTAGATATCGATGGGGAAGGCTTAATGATGCTGAGCCAAGTCGATTTTTGTTCGAGATTGACCAATCTTATGTGGATAATCGAGTTGTGGAGTCAAACTATGAATTCAAGCCTTTGATAGACCCCTCCATATTCGGAAATGAGCAGCCAAAATTTCGCTTTAAAAATCCACCAATAAAATCACCACCTAAACGTCTGCCTAAAAATCTCAAGCCAGTTTCTACTTCATCATATTCCTCTCCCTCCGACCTCGGGATCTTAGAAGTGGGGGCGAGGGTAAGTCATAATCGTTTTGGTGCAGGAACAATTGTTTCCATTGAGGGAAATGGGGGAGATACAAAAGCCCTGATTGATTTTGATGTGAATGGTCGAAAAAATTTGCTTTTACGATTTGCAAAACTCGATATACTTTAGAGACGTGCTTGTCATTTTTTGAACATAACGAGAAAGTGATTTAAAAAGCATTTAATATTCTCGTTTCTGGCGGTCTTATTATTTATCCCAACGATACAGTATATGCACTGGCCTTTGCAAGTTACAATGCCTAAGCCTTTGAAAAGTTGGCAAAAATCAAAAATGCAAATAAAAACAAAACTTCAAGTGAGTTTTGTTTGTGCATCAATTTCATAAGCTGCTAACTATACAGATTAAATTGACAATACAAACTTCCGATTGTTTAAAACGTATTTCCGGGTCCATACTCCTTCATTTTACTCGTCATGAAATAGCTACCAAAGGCATTAGGAAAAAGTGACTCTATAAGGATTCGTGTATCCAAAAAAAAGCGATTTATTCTCTAAAATCTATTCTTTAGTACAGCCACTAGCATCTGCATCACTACATCATGAGAACAAGATTCGAGATTTTACGACCAATCCAGATTAGATTTAACAAGAATGGGGTTCTGTGGTTAATTTTGTTTATGAATAGTGGTTTTGGTTTAAATCAGCCATCAAATGTGGTGGATTTATGTGTATTAACATCCAAAATCATTCGTCATGGGGTAGGTAGGTTTTTATAGAATAAAAAAACGCAACCAAAAGGTTGCGTTTTGAAAAGATTATTTTTTTGTGGTTACTACTATTCCGTAGTTGCAGCCATTGCCTCGTCAAGTAAACTATAAAACTGATCCAATTTTGGAAGTAATACAATACGAATACGTCTGTTGTTTGCACGTCCAGAAGTAGTATCGTTGTCATCAACAGGAATGTATGAACTGCGACCTGCAGCAATCATTCTCTCAGGAGCAACACCAAATTCTTTTTGAAGAACTCGAACGATTGAAGTAGCACGATTAACACTCAAATCCCAATTGTCTTCAAATAGGTCGTTGCTAATTGGACGATCGTCCGTGTGTCCTTCAACCATAAACTCAAATTCTGGCTTATCGTTGATGATTTTAGCAACTTTACCAAGAACTTCTTTAGCGCGGGTAGTGATTTTGTTGCTACCACTGTTAAAAATCATTTTGTCAGAAATTGAAATGAACACAACACCTTTCTCAACGTTGATTTCAATATCACTATCATTAATATCGACAAGTGAACTTTTCAATGCAGTTACAAGTGCTAGTGTAACAGAGTCTCTACGAGTTACCGCATCTTGCATTCTGCGAATGGTCAGGTCTTTCTCTTTCAGTGACTCGAGTGAACGTTCAAGGTTATCAGCACCTTTCTTCGTCAAGGTTGTTAGGTTACCCATGTTATTGATTAAATCTTGGTTGTTCTCAATAAGAAACTGGTTTTGCTTACGCAGCTCAGCAATAGAGGCATCTGTTGCTGCTTTTTCATCTAAACAAGCATTGAGTTTAACAGTTGCAGAATTCAGTAATTCTTGGGTTTCTTTTTGCTGAGTTTCAAGAGCAGCATATTTCTTTTGGGGTACACATGATGTGAACAAGATAGGGAATGCTACAAGTAAAACGATTATTTTTTTCATTACTATGATTTTAATTTTGTTCAAAGTTATTAAAAATAAGATTAATTTGACTTTATTATAACGCTTTTTTATAGAGAAAATTATTTTGGGTTGACTTTGGCAATTAAAAACTTAAAAAAAACAATAGTTTTCTGAAAAGGCATAATTGTTTTACTTCGATTAGAAAAAGTTTTTGGAAATAATCGAAAAAAGTGATTATGGGCTTTTATAATGGCTAAAACGTGTCCGAATTTGAAAGTGATAAAGAAGAAGAGTCCTAAAAAGAAATCAAATCCCAACCTAAAGATGATTACAAAAACTAAGGGGAAAGTAGGAATATTCTTTGAGTAAGTCCAAAGCGAGTTGCGTATATTATAGTAAAACTTCTTCGGATGATTGGTTGACAAGGTACCTCCACCCAAGTGTGATATCTGTATATTACCATGACACATTGTAAACCACCCTGCTATCTTACCCCGCAAACACAAATCAATTTCTTCAAAGTGCATGAAAAACCTTTCATCAAAACCACCCAGCTGGGTAAAGGCAGTCTTTCGAACCCAAAAAGCCGCTCCACTTGCCCAGGTCACTTTTTCAGGTCCATTATATTGTCCTTGGTCTTTCTCGCAGTGGTGTAGATATCGTCCACGACAATAAGGAAATCCAAACAGGTCTAGATGACCACCCGCCGCTCCGGAGTATTCGAAAATAGATTCATCTTGATCAGAAATGATTTTCGGTTGCGCAAAACCAAGATGTTGTTTGTTTTCAAAGAGCTGTCGCATTGGAGAGACCCAATTCGAGCTAACCCGAACATCGTTATTGAGTAAGCAGTACAAATCTGCATCGATTTTGGAAACGGCCAAGTTGTAACCCTTTGCATACCCATAGTTTTTGTCAAGAATCAAAATTTTTACTTCTGGAAAGTTCTTTTTAACAAAATCAATAGAATCATCTGTAGACATATTATCAACTACCCAAACTTCTGCATTTTCTTGATGAGCAACAACGCTGCCTAAGTAAGACAATAAGAGTCCTTTTCCGTTATAATTCAGTATGAGTATTGAAACTTTCATATCAGCTTGGATTTAACATTGGTAAATCTCCACAAAAATGATACTGCTGATTCTCATAGTCAAAACTACAATAATAGTGATTCAAGCCGTTAGTAATCATCATATATTGCGCACTAAAGTTCATGTTGTAGCGTGCGATTTGATCAAAGGTAGCCTGTGTAATGGAAACATTTGGTGACTTGCATTCTACCAAAACCTGTACACTTCCATCAACAGAATACACGATTACGTCAAATCGTTTTTGTAATCCAGAAAGTGTAAACTGCTTTTCAACGTTTACCCAAGATTTTGGAGCTTTCTTGTCGTCTATCAAATATCGAACGACATGTTGCCGAACCCATTCCTCTGGCGTTAATATCACAAATTTTTTACGAATTGGATCAAAGATGTACCGCTTGTTTTTACTACTTTTGGTAATCATTGAATATGATTGAAATGCTAGTTTTTGCATATTGCAAAATTGAAAAAAAACATTGAACTCTCTGCAAGATATTTTAAAAGACATTCAACAAAGACGTTTTTCGCCTGTATATTTTTTAATGGGCGCAGAGACCTACTTTATAGATCGTATCGAGAATGAGTTGTATCACAATGTAGTTTCAGAAAAAGAACGTGCGTTTAATCAAGCGATACTTTACGGAAAAGATACCACGGTGGATCAAATCCTAGATATAGCCAAACGGTATCCGATGATGGCAGAATATCAGCTTGTGATTGTTCGTGAGGCACAAGAACTTTCCAGGGTTATTGATCAGTTAGAAAGTTATATAAGTAATCCCCAACCATCAACAGTCCTTGTCGTTTGTTACAAGTACAAATCCATTGATAAGCGAAAAAAGCTATACAAGACCTTACAACAACACTCAGTTTTGTTTGAGAGTAAGCAACTATATGAAAATCAGGTTCCTGATTGGATTCAAAGATGGGTGAAGAACAAAAAACGATCCATAAACCTAAAGGCATCGTACCTTTTGGTTGAATGCTTGGGAACTCATTTGAGTGCAATCGAACAATCTCTTGAAAAACTCCTTCTTTTAGTAGATCACGATCATGAAATTACCGAAAATCAAATTGAAGAGCATATTGGTTTTAGCAAGGATTTTAACAATTTTGAGTTGCTAAAGGCATTGGGCACAGGAAGTGTTGCTCACGCACAACGGATCTGTCATTACTTCTCATTAAATCCTCGTCAGCATCCAATCATTGTAACACTTTCCACCTTACATTTATTTTTTATGCAACTGCTGCAATACCATGGCTTGGAAAACCACAACCCTAATCATGTTTCTCGTGTCCTTGGGATTCGTCCTTTTGTTGTAAAGGAATACCAAATTGCAGCAAAACGCTTTCCCATGAAATCCATTTCATTTATAATTGATAAAATAAGAATTGCAGACATGAAGTGTAAAGGCCTAGGGGTTGGCTCAATTTCTGAAAAAGCTATTTTAAGACAATTGATTAACGAAATTGGTGGTTAGTTAAGTTTTGGGAACTTTTTTGGATCAAATTCATGCATAAGTTCATAGGCAGTTTCAATAATATCATCAAAATTTGGTTTTGAGAAATAGTCTCCGTCTGAGCCATATGCAGGACGATGTGCTCTGGCTGATAAGGTTTTAGGCTTGCTATCTAATATAGAAAATATTTGTTGTTTTTCAAGCAACTCATTTAAGATATAAGCAGTCCCACCTCCTGGCACATCCTCGTCAACAATCAATAAGCGATTTGTTTTTTCTACACTTTTTCGAATGTCGCTTCCCAAATCAAATGGTATTAAAGATTGAATATCAATAACTTCAATATCGACTCCCATTTTATGCAACTCTTCTGCCGCTTTGAGTACAATTCGCAAGGTTGATCCATAAGACACAAGGGTGATATCCTTTCCTTTTCGCATGGTTTCAGTGGTTCCTATTTGCACACGAAACTCGCCCAAGTTATTGGGAAGTTTTTCTTTTATTCGATAACCGTTTAAAGATTCAATGACTAGTGCTGGATCATTTCCCTCCAGAAGTGTATTGTACATTCCCGCAGCTTGGGTCATATTTCGAGGAACAAGGATAAACATTCCACGAAGGTTATGTACCAAACCACCCATTTGTGATCCAGAATGCCATATCCCTTCCAGTCGGTGTCCTCTTGTGCGAACGATAAGCGGACAGACTTGTTTTCCATTTGTTCGGTAGTGTAAAGTCGCCAAGTCATCGCTCATAATTTGTAGGGCATATAATAAATAATCGAGATACTGAATCTCTGCAATTGGACGAAGCCCACGAATAGCCATTCCAATTCCCTCACCAACAATAGTCGCCTCACGAATTCCGCGATCTGCTACACGTTCAACTCCAAAAATCGATTGTAAACCTTCAAGGCCTTGATTGACATCTCCGATTTTGCCAGTGTCTTCACCAAAAACAAGGAGTTTACTGTTTTTCTTAAACAATGCTTTAAAGTTATCCCGAAGAATGATTCGAGCGTCAACTTGAGTGGCATCATCGTCATAGGTCACACCAATAGGATCAACTTGTAAAGAGGATGTTTGGGTTTCGTTATATAGATTACTACTGAATTTTGGTTGGATTTGTTCAAAATACCGTTTTATCCATGATTGTAAATCTTTGGTTTGCGAGCTAGGGTTCTGTCGCATGATTCGAAGAGATTTTCTAGCTAGGGATGTTATTTTTTTGCGGTTAATCGATTTATCTTTAATCAGTAGATTCGCCGCTTTAATCAGATCTTGATTTCCAGTTACAGTCAGGCAATCAACAAGTTGTTCTGCTTCTTTACGAATGGGCTTTAAACTCGATTCCCAAGCGTCGTTCTTTGCGTTCGTTGCTTGTTGTTGGGTTGATTTTTCAATCTCATAAAGCTCGGTTTCCGTAGCAATTTTGCTGTCTAAAATCCAAGCTCTAAATTTTCGATTGCAATCGTTTTCTTTTTCCCACTCTAATCGATCGTCAGATTTGTATCTTTCATGCGAACCAGATGTAGAATGTCCTTGTGGTTGGGTCAATTCGGTTACATGAATAAGCACAGGGACATGATGGGTTCGGGCAATTTCCCCTGCCTTTTGAAAAGTGTGTATCAAGTTTGGATAATCCCACCCTTTGACTATAAAAATCTCAAATCCTGCTTTTGTTTTACTTCTTTGAAAACCAGCTAGTGCATCCGATATACTTCCTTTAATCGTTTGATAGCTGTTATCGACAGAGATACCATATTCATCATCCCATATGCTGATTACCATCGGGATTTGATGAACACCCGCAGCATTTAATGACTCAAAGAAGAGTCCCTCACTTGTACTTGCATTCCCAATTGTACCCCATGCCACTTCATTTCCATTTAGAGAAAATTTGGTATCGTGAAAGACTTCTTCCTTTCTGTAGAGCTTGGAAGCCATCGCAAGACCTACAAGGCGTGGCATTTGCGCAGCTGTACAGGATACATCAGAACTCGAGTTGTATCGATCGGTTTGACGCAACCATGTTCCGTTTTTGTCTATCAAGTCTGTATTGTAGTGTCCTCCCATCTGTCGACCGGAAGACATCGGTTCTTGATTGGGGTCGGTGTGTGCATACAAACCAGCAAACAATTGTTGGGGGGTAAGACTATCGATTGCCATCATAAAGGTTTGATCTCGATAGTAGCCGGAACGAAAATCTCCTTTTTGAAAGGCCTTGGCCATGGCAATCTGTGGAAGTTCTTTGCCGTCTCCGAATATACCAAACTTTGCTTTACCCGTTAGGACTTCTTTTCGACCCAATAAACTCATAGCCCTACTCAGGCAAACAATCTCGTAATCTTTTAGGACCTCTTCCTTAAAAGATGTAAATGAAATTTCTGAAGTGAGTACTTTTGTCATTTGATAATGGTGCATAAATTTACAAATTTGTAGGGGAAACCTATGTTATCAAAACCAACTTCTAGTAAACAAAGAGATAAGTTGACTAGTTTGCATAGAAAGTGTGAAGCGAATTTTAGACGGATATGCCTTGTCATCAATTTCCCACCCAAGGTTTGAATATAATGGAAAATATAATCCCACGTAGTCCTGTATCATGTTCAAGCTAAGCCCAGCATCGTAAATAAAACGTTTTTTTTGTCCTTGGTTTTTAACCAAACCAATATCGCTGTAAACTTCAAGTCCACGCCAAAGAGTTGTGCTTAAGTTGGCAGACATGACCCATTGATTGGCCATTTGAATTGGAATAAATGATTTAAACCCACCTTCTGCAAGTACGTATTGTTGACTTAAAATACCACTTGTTTCAGAACGGCCTAAGAGTTTGTAAGAAAAGGAATAATCATTGACTTTTGAAATCCCAAAATCAAAATTTCCACTATTGTTTTGATCAGATAGTAATCCAACAAAAAAGCGAAAAGTGTATTGCTTCCCATCGCTGTAGTATTTTCGATTCCGGTAAGAAGCAGAAAACTTTGTATATGAATCCCCTATTTGAAAAGTTGCGCCAAATCCTATCGACGAAGAGCTGCTACTATTGGCATATCTGTAGGTAAGTGAACTGTTAAAAGTACCATATAAAAGCTCATTATTTTCATTTTCTTGATGCAAAGAGACCAATTCAATTCCAAGAATGGAGCGTTTATTACTTGCCAAACCTTGAGGTCGAAACGTTGCATCAATTTGTGGGTTGAAACGATAATATCTTTGATCTGGATTAAAATGGAAAGATTCTAAACCAAATCCGTAAGAAATGTTGGTTAGCTTTTTGTTCTGAAAATAGGATCGGTGTTTGATTGATAATGAACCACTTAAGCTCATCTCTTTAATTCCGTACTGAGGTGAAAAAAACACGCTAGTTGGTTGTATAAGAAAGAGTCCATTATGAATCAACATTCCCATTAAAACACCATCATAGGCATTGTATGTCAAGTTGGGAGCAATATGAGTTGCTGCGTAAAAGGAGGAAGGGATGTCTTCAAATAAACGAAACCTTCTATCACGTTTTGCAAAACGTTTATTTAGACGGATGTTGTTATTATTGGTATTGATCTCTAAAACTAGTTGGTCAGGGTTTAAAACGATTTTATCAACCTCCGTTTGGTCGAATGACAATTGCTGTTTCTCAAAACCGCCTTGGAGCCAAACAGACGAAACGAGCTGATGATTTGAATAGGTGTTTAATCTTATAGGGTTTTTCGCATTGGTATGGTTTGTCAATTCTACGTAAACCTGATTATCCGATTTTCCAATTTGACTAATCTCATAATCTGTTAGCCCATTGTCGGTACAATACTCCTCATAAAACCATTTGGCTCGGTCTTCAAAAAACAATTCGAAATGGTCTTGAATCGTAAGCGAATTTTCGTGGTTTTTACATGTGAAGAGATTATAAATAAACGCATCAACTAGTTCTTTACTTTCTGTTTCCTCTAGGATTTTGATTCCCATAGCTGAACGGGACCGCAAAGCAATTTTACGATTGTATTTTGTCAAGTGATGACTTGGCGTGTGTAATGATTGTGCAAGGTTTCTTCGATACACAAAAGCAGATTGTAAATTGGTTTTTAGTACAAATGGGGCTTGCGCAAATCGATAAGTTGATAACAGAGGGAATTTAGCCTGATTACCGATCAATCGTAATTCAGAATAATAGGTTTCTACATAGCGCATAAATAGGTAATGTGATAAACCATCAGCAAGCCAGCTATTTTGACGATAATTCATTGGAAATTTGGACTTAACCAATTTGCGCATGAGGACTTGAATGGCCTTTAGTTCAAACTGATCCTGTTTTGGGATCGGACGAAGAGTATTAAGCAGTAAATCAAAGCCAACAATTGGATTTTGATTGTAAAAATCTGAATCTATTAAAAAGTATTGATTGCTCAGGTTTCCAAAAAAAACCTCTGCAAATTTTCGAATTCGTTTTGTGATTTCGACTTCTGATTTAGCTATCTCCAAATCACCTATCATATCTGTTACAATCTCAAAATTAGACGAACCAAGGGTATTAAAATCGTTGGTTTTCTTCAAATAAAATTCAAAATCACCCTGAATTTGATCCTTCCCTTGCCAACACCCGTTTTGCAAATCACCTTTGATTGAAGGAATGATGATATAATCTTCTGGAAAGCAAATGGTGAACTCTGTAGATGAGTCTAACGTAGTCCGATCATTAAATCCATAGTTAGAATCTAGATTCCACTGCCCGTCTAAACCCTGATTTGCAAATTGCAAAAACCCATTTCTAAAACTGATTTCTCCATTATTGATTCCATATCCTGTAAAATCATCTGAAGGGAGTTTTGATATGTAAGAAGTGGAAATTAATAGCGAATCATTTGGTTGAATGGGGCGTGTCAAATGAATCGCAACAATGTCTTTTTGTTTCTTTAAACGATGCCAATTTAAACTGCCTTTTGCAGTATGAAAGCCATGAATCTTGGTATTTCCCTTTTCATGAAATTTTGATTTTTCAAAATTAAAATTGAATTCTTGTGCAAGTTTGTTAGCCAAAGGCGTTGAAGTATCCGAATAAGCATGATTCCAATCATAAAGATATAGGGTATCCAAAGCTGAGCTGCCCTTGTTGGTATAGTGAAATAACTGCTTCACTTCAATAAGTCCATCCAATGGGTCAATTTGTGCTTCAATTTCATAATGATGCTGTGAGAAGCAAAACGCCATTTGAAAAATCGAGATTAACCAAAACCGTTTTTTCAATTCTAAAAGTTTGGCCCTGTGTCTGTATCGGAGTAATACTGTTTCAGTAGTTCGATGACTTCATCTGCGGTATCAACACAACTGAATATATCTAAATCTTCTTCATTTATGGTATTGTTTTGCGTTAATAGGGTTTGCTTTAGCCAGTCAATTAGTCCACTCCAAAACGAATTTCCCACGAGAATAATTGGAATCTTTTTGATTTTAGAGGTTTGGATAAGTGTAATTGCTTCCATCAATTCATCAAGAGTGCCAAATCCGCCAGGAAGAACAACAAATGCCTGTGCATATTTAACAAACATCACCTTGCGAACAAAGAAATAGTCAAAATTTATCATTCTATCCTTGTCAATATATTTGTTATTATTTTCCTCAAAAGGTAGATCAATGGTTAACCCGACAGAAGCACCTCCAGCTTCTTGAGCTCCTTTATTTGCAGCTTCCATAATTCCCGGCCCACCTCCAGTAATGACTCCGAATCCTAGGTCAACAATTCGTTGAGCGATTTCACTCGCCAATTTATAATTGGGGTGGATTTTTGGCGTTCTAGCTGATCCAAAAATGGAAATACAGGGTTTATGATGGCCCATTTTTTCAAATCCTTCAACAAATTCCCCCATGATTTTAAATAACATCCAAGAGTTTTTTGTCGTTAATTCATTCCAACCTGACGCATAGTTTTTGTTCATAGTTTATCTCTTAAGTTCATATTTTAAATATTTTGCTGTGTAAGAGGTTGTTGATGATAAAATATCCTCAGGAGTACCTGTACACACGACCTGTCCACCTTTTGCCCCGCCTTCTGGACCAATATCAATGATATGATCCATGCTCTTAATCACATCTAGATTGTGTTCAATCACCAAAACGGTGTTGCCTTTGTCAACCAGCTTTTCAAGAAAATCGAGTAATACTCGAATATCATCAAAGTGCAAACCTGTGGTAGGCTCATCTAATATATAAAATGTTTTTCCAGTATCTTTTTTTGAGAGCTCTGTCGCAAGTTTAATACGTTGAGCTTCCCCTCCAGATAAGGTTGTAGACTGTTGACCCAAGCTGATATACCCGAGTCCAACATCTTGCATGGTTTTGAGTTTTCTATAGATTTTAGGATGAGATTTAAAAAAAACGCAAGCTTCATTAATGGTCATATTTAGCACATCATTGATAGTTTTGTTTCGATATCTAACTTCCAATGTATCTCTTGTAAATCGCTTTCCGTTACAATCGTCACAGGGTACATAAACATCAGGTAAAAAGTTCATCTCAATGGTTTTTAAGCCCGCACCTTTACAGGTTTCACAACGGCCACCTACCACATTAAAACTAAATCTTCCTGGTTTGTACCCACGAATTTGCGCTTCTGGAGTCTTGGTAAATAGACTTCTTATTTCACTAAATACTCCTGTATAGGTTGATGGATTACTCCTCGGAGTTCGCCCAATTGGAGATTGATTGATATCAATGACTTTGTCGATGTGTTCTAAACCTTCAATCGAATCGTGTGCAAGGGGTTCTTTTAAGCCATTGAAAAAGTATTTGTTGAGAATGGGGTAGAGGGTCTCGGTAATTAATGTGGATTTTCCACTTCCAGAAACGCCTGTAACCCCAATCATCGTGTTGAGGGGGAATTCTACATCGATATTTCTCAGATTATGTCCACTGCAATTACGCAGTTTCAATACTTTTCCACTTCCTTTTCTTCGAAATTCCGGAAGTATTATTTTTTCCTTTCCGTTTAAAAACCCTGCTGTAATGGTATTTAACTTCTTTACCTCATTTGGTGTACCTTGTGCGATCACTTCTCCGCCATTTCTACCTGCTTTTGGTCCAAGGTCAATCAAATGATCTGCACGCTCCATCATCTCCTTGTCGTGCTCTACCACGATAACAGTGTTGCCAATATCACGTAAAGATAGGAGAGAATCAATCAGTCGGTTATTGTCTCTTTGGTGCAGTCCAATACTTGGCTCATCAAGAATGTAAAGTACACCAACCAGTTGTGATCCAATCTGTGTTGCTAATCGTATTCGTTGGGCTTCTCCACCTGATAATGATTTTGAAGTGCGGTCAAGTGACAGATACTCTAGACCAACGTTTAAAAGGAACTGAATGCGCTTTTGAATTTCTGTAATGACTTCTGAAGCAATTGCCACTTGTTTTTCAGTGAGATTTGATTCCAGTTCGCCTACCCAAATCGCAAGTTCACTTAAGTCCATTGATGAGACCTCAGAAATATTTTTACCTCCCAGTTTAAAGCACATTGCGGCTTCGTTTAAGCGCGAGCCATGACAGGAAGGGCACTTTATCTCATCCATAAAAGATTTTGCCCATCGTTTGAGTGATGTAGAATGCGCCTCTTTAAATTGGTTCTCAATAAATGGCACAATGCCATCATAGTCAATTGCGTATTCTCGAGTCAATCCAAGTGTTTTAGAGACCACAGAAAACTGTTCACTACCGCCATGAAGGATTATTTCGATTGCATCTTTCGGGATTGAATGAATTGGGCTCTGTAAGGAAAACTTATACCTGGCTGCAATACTTTCAAACTGTTTGAATGTCCAGTTGTTCTTATGAATTCCGGCGGGTTTTATACCCCCAGCATGAATTGATACTGAATCGTCTGGAATAACCTTGTTTAGGTTGACTTCATACTTTACGCCAAGTCCGCTACAACTTGAACACATCCCTTTGGGAGAATTAAATGAAAAGCTATTTGGTTCAGGGGAGGGATAGGCAATTCCAGTACTTGGACACATCAATTTTCGACTGAAGAATCGATTTTCTTGACTGTCTTGTCCCCATAGAATAATGGTGTCTGTTCCATAGTACATCGCTGTTTGCAAACTCTCTTTAAGGTTTTTTTGTGAGCTTGCTGTTTCACTATCAATCAACAAGCGATCAATCACAATTTCAATATCGTGGAGTTTGTAGCGGTCCACTTTATATCCTGGTTTTAAGTCAACAAACTCTCCATCAACTCTCACTCTAGTAAATCCTTGTTTTAAGATTGTTGAAAACAACTCGCGATAATGTCCTTTACGAGAGCGTACAACAGGTGCCAGTAAAATGACTTTCTGGGTATTAAAATCATTGTGAATAAGAGAAATGATCTCATCATCACTGTATTTAACCATCAACTCTTGTGTGGCTCTGCTGTAGGCATTGGCAGCTCTTGCATATAGTAAACGGAAAAAATCATACAACTCTGTGATTGTTCCGACTGTAGATCTTGGACTTTTACTCGTTGTTTTTTGTTCAATCGCAACTACGGGTGATAACCCATCGACTTTGTCAACGTCTGGTCGCTCCATGCCACCAATAAATTGACGTGCATAAGCGCTAAGGGTTTCAATATAACGACGCTGTCCCTCGGCATGGAGAGTATCAAATGCAAGAGATGATTTACCGCTGCCCGACAACCCTGTGATTACGGTCAGTGCATCACGTGGAATAGAAACATCTATGTTTTTTAGATTGTGTTCTCGAGCACCTTTGACAACAATTTTTTCTTTCATGAGCAAACATGCAATATAATTTATTTAAATCGATTAAAGAAACAGTTATACTCTGATTTTATCGACAACGAAATGAGCGATTGCTTCATGTAAAAACGCGTGTGTTTGGGCTCTAAAATACGAATAGTGTTTTTCTAAAATTTCGACAGAAAGACCCATTAAATCCATATCCTTACGTCTCGACATCTGGTTTAAAACCAAGCATACGACATCAATCGAAGCATAACCTTCTAACCAACCATATTTTTGCATAGCCATAAAAAAATGTTTGGCACTTTTTGGCATCAAGTGAAGTTGATTTTGGAGAACATCAGAAACTTTAATGACATAATCGGATAAAGAAATACTTTGGAAATGTCGAAAATCAGCCGCTAAAAAATGATCGTAAAACAAATCTAAAATAACACGTGATCGATGACGATATCTATCAAACAAAATACCTCGTAACTCTTGACTGATAGGATGACTGTCCGTAAATAGATCAATTTCTCGATGAAGTTCAATTCCATTCTGAATAGACGAATCATATAGTTGAAGCGTCTTATCGCTGACATGATCCCCAATAAAATTTCCCAACAGGATTTTTGTGTTACTCCCTGAAAGAACCAAATGACCAAGATAATTCATCCCACAAAAATAGGAATGTCAGACATATTCTTTCTTATCTTTGCAAAAGATGACATTGATTAGTTCAGTTTCAGGAATACGCGGGACCTTAGGGGGGAAAGCAGGATATAACCTCACCCCAATTGATGTTGTTCGCTTTGCCAGTGCCTACGGAAGTTGGTTGTTGCAAAATTACGAAAAGACAACAGTAGTAGTCGGACGTGATGCACGACCTTCTGGTCCAATGATACAAGCCTTGGTTCAACAAACATTGATTTCGCTAGGAATTGATGTTATTGATGTTGGGCTTTCAACTACGCCAACAGTAGAGTTGGAAGTTTTGCGCCACAAAGCACAAGGGGGAATTATACTTACTGCCAGTCACAACCCAAAAGAATGGAACGCCTTGAAGCTTCTCAATGAAAAAGGGGAGTTTCTCAATAAACAAGAGATCGAGAAAATCAACCAGATGAGTAAAAATTTGTCTTCGATTGACTTTGCTGTCGTTGATGAGTTGGGATCGATTTGCACAGAGCTTGATGCGATTCAGCATCACATTGACGCAATACTCGACTTGCCTCTCGTCGATCTTAAAGCCATTCAAACAAAAAGATTTAAAGTTGTTGTCGATGGTGTAAATTCCAGTGGAGGAATCGCAGTTCCGAAACTATTAAAAGCATTGGACGTCGAAGTGATTCCGATACATTGCGAGCCAAACGGTGACTTTCCGCATAATCCTGAACCTCTTGCTCAACATTTGACGGATTTGTCCAAAGCTGTTGTTGCACATCAAGCGGATTTGGGAATCGCTGTTGATCCCGATGTTGACCGACTTGTGTTTATGGACGAAAAGGGGATGTTATTTGGGGAAGAATACTCGCTTGTGGCTTGTGCCGATTATGTTTTGCGAACCAACCCCGGAAACACGGTTTCGAATTTGTCTTCTACCCGTGCTCTTGCTGAAGTAACTAGCCAATATGGTGGGAACTATTTTGCTAGTGCTGTAGGCGAAGTAAACGTTGTTGAGATGATGAAAAAAACCGATGCTGTGTTCGGCGGGGAAGGCAATGGTGGTGTGATTTACCCTAATTTACATTACGGACGTGATGCTTTGGTGGGCATTGCCTTGTTTCTGTCTCATCTGTGTCATTCAGATTGTTTGGTATCTGTATTGCGAAGCCAGTACCCAAGTTGGCTAATGAGAAAAGACAAAGTGACTTTGACTCCACAACACGATATTGACGCCATACTTGATTCGATAGCAACTGAGCATGCAGCTTTTCAAGTCACGACCATTGATGGTGTAAAAATTGACTTCCCAGATGGATGGGTGCATATCCGAAAATCCAATACAGAGCCGATTATTCGCATCTATGCAGAAGCAAAAACAGAAGAGCGACTCGACGAACTTTTCGGGGAAATTCAGAGATTGGTTAAGCTGTAGTCTTTCGCAGCCGCTTAAAACGATTGTGAGTCCATAAATAATGGCTTGGGTCTTCTCTGATTAGGGATTCCAATTCTTCCGTAAACTGATCAGTAATTTCGTAATCTTTAACTTCTTTTGGTTCCTTAGAAAGCACGATGATTTCCGTTTCGTAAAAACCTCTTTTTACACGTCTGACTTTAGCCATTAAAACTGGAATATTATGTTCTTTTGCAATGCGTTCAGCTCCTGTAAAAACAGGAACTTCCGTGCCGAAAAAAGAACGGAAGTAAGTCTTTTTCTTGATGTGAGGAGATTGGTCACTGGCAAATCCGTATAATGTCAAATGATTGCTTTTAGCATGCTTTTTAATTGTAGTAACCGTTTCGCGCCGTGGAATTAAAAACGCACCATTTCGTCGTCTTGCTTTGATAACGAGTTTATCAAAATATGGATTGGCCAAAGGAGCGTAAATTCCATATGCAGTATGATCGGAATAATATCCCATTGATAAAAGCCATTCATAACTTGCATAATGCCCACACATCATAATCACGGATTTTCCTTGTAAAGCGAGATCTTGCATAATTGAGGTGTTGTGAACAACAAATCGCTTTTGAATTTGGCGTTTTGAAAGCGTCAGGGATTTAAAGGTCTCCAAATACAAATCACAAAAGTGCTTGTAAACTGCTTTTTCGATAGACAAACGCTTGACAGGGTCATTTCCAAAGCCTGTACGGATTAAGTTTGCACGCACAACTTCTTTCCTGTAGCCAATGACATGATAGAGCACAAAAGAGAGTACATCAGAAACAATATATAGTAAACGAAACGGCATCAAGGCAATGGTATAGATAAATGGGAGTGCAATAATGTAAGTAAGTAATTTCATGAAGGTCACTTGAAAAAAGCTAATTTTTCGATGTGCAAATATATATATTTGACATCAAATTTAGCTATGTCGATACCTGTTCTTCTTTTGATTGTTTTCAATGTTTTAGTTTCCTACAAAGGGTTTTCAGAATCTCACTTTTTTGAGCGATATAAGTTTTCGGTATTAGCACTTCATAAGCAGCAGTATTATCGCCTTTTGAGTTCTGGATTTTTACATGTAGACACTGCGCATTTGGTCTTTAATATGTTTGCCCTCTACATGTTTGGCGATTTTGTTATTCAAATCACTGGAGTTTTTCTTTTCATGCTGATTTATATCCTCAGTTTGCTGGCAGGGAATTATTTTACTTATGTCAACCATAAAAATGAACCAAGCTATAGCGCAGTAGGGGCCAGTGGTGCGGTTTCTGGGATTGTCTATTCATCGATACTTATTTTTCCTCAAATGCAATTGGCCCTGATCTTCTTTCCAATCCCAATGCCAGGATATGTATTTGGAATCTTATATCTGCTGTACACCTTGTTTGGCATGAAAAGTCGCAGAGATAATATCGGGCATACAGCACATTTCGGGGGAGCTGTATCGGGATTTGCAATCACCCTATTCATATTTCCAAGTTTGATTTATATGCAAACCAACCTAATCTTACTTATGCTGATTCCCTTGATTGTGTATGTGGTGATGAAAAGAAACGGGAATTTATAAATTTACTGTTGCATTTTGAAGGATGCTTTTAATTGATGACAAATCGTGGCTACGAGCAAGAACAGCACCGCGATCATCAATCAAAAATAGTTCAGGAATCGAACGTACATTATATTCAGCTGCTATGGGGTCTTGCCAATGCTTCAAGTTCGATACGTGTGTCCAATTCAAATTATCATCTTTAATCGCTCTCAGCCAGCGTTCATTATTGTTATCCAGTGATACACTCATAATGGTCATTCCTTTACTTTGGTATTTGTTGTAGAGTTTAACAAGCTCAGGACTTTGATCCCGACATGGTTTACACCAAGAGGCCCAAAAATCGATTAAAGTAAATTTTTCTTTACTATCATACAAAGAAATTAGCTCGCCTTTTGGATTAGGTGCTTGAAAGTCAGGAGCAACTTCACCAACTTCTGGAGATTCCTTGTTCTCTTGTACTTCTTCTGGGTTGAGTAATTTCTGTATGTTTTGACCAGATTTTGTTTTTTTGATATTTCCATCAAGTTTATCAAACAAAATTTGTGCTTCTGCAGAATCGATTTGACCAGATGTCACTTGCTGCTCAAGAATTAAAGATGAGACGTAAGAATCTGAATTATCAGCGATATAGCTGAGTTCAAAATCTGTTAATTTAGCGACCATATTATCATATTGATCTTGTAAATCAGAAATGTTTAAGCTGTCTTTTCTCAACATAGCATTTCGAAGTTCAAACGAAATCTCACGTAAAGCCAGATTAAATGTACTAACCTCTTCTAAAAACTGACTTACATCAAGATTAGACTTTGTACCTCTAACAATCGCATTTTGTATACTGTCCTTGATTGCCTGAATGATTATAGTTCCTGGCTCTAAAACCAAGGGCAACAAGCTACGAACCCCTTCAAAATTGAGGTAGTGCATTTCAGGATATTTTGCAGAGCCAGAAAAGCTAAACGTACCAGCTTCGACCTTTACCGTATCGATGGGCATGAGCTGAGATTGTTCATCTACTCCGAGTAGTAAAACACTTTGCCCGTCTTCTAGGTCGATTGTACCGTTTAAGTTGTATTCAGAAGATCCAGAAGAGCAACCGATAACAAAGAGAATGAAAGTGATAAATGGAGCTAGTAAACGCATCTTTTAAATTTTCTCAAAGGTAAGTAATGTTTTAGTATTCACAATTGATAGAATACATTATGTAAAATCATCGTATTTTTGCAAAAAGTATATTCATGGCAGGCAACAAATTCGGTCACATTTTCACACTAACCACTTTCGGTGAGTCACATGGACCTGCCCTTGGAGGAGTCATTGATGGTTGCCCAGCTGGGGTATCCATTGATGAGGATGTCATACAAGCAGATCTTGACCGCAGAAAGCCAGGTCAATCTAAAATTGTAACCCAGCGAAAAGAACCAGATAAATTTGAGATTTATTCTGGTATTTTTGAGGGTATGACTACAGGAACACCAATTGGGTTTGTGATTCACAATAGTAATCAAAAATCAAAAGATTACGACCATATTAAAAACGCTTATCGCCCGTCTCATGCAGATTATGTTTATGATAAAAAATATGGTTTTCGTGATTATCGTGGAGGTGGTCGAAGCTCTGCGCGCGAAACAGCAGCAAGAGTTGTTGCGGGTTCTATTGCAAAACAATTCATGTCTAGCGTTCAATTTCATGCCTTTGTTTCAGCAGTAGGGGAGCTAAAACTTGAAAACCCTCAATATATAGATGATTTTTCTTCAATTGAGTCCAATCCTGTACGTTGTCCAGATTCCACAATAGCTGGAAAGATGGAGGATTACATAAAAAAGATTCGTAAAGACGGTGACACAGTTGGTGGCGTTATCACTTGTGTGATTAAAAACGTTCCCACCGGACTAGGAGAACCAGTCTTCGATAAACTTCATGCAGAGCTTGGTAAAGCAATGCTCTCAATCAATGCTGTAAAAGGATTTGAATACGGAAGTGGTTTTTCTGGTGCTGCTTGGCGTGGAAGTCAACACAATGATATTTTCAATACCGACGGCACAACAAAAACAAACTATTCTGGTGGTATTCAAGGGGGGATAAGTAATGGAATGGACATTTATTTTAATGTTGCTTTTAAGCCAGTTGCAACCATCATGCAGAATCAAAATACTATTGATAAATCTGGAAAAGAGATAACAATGGAAGGGAAAGGCCGTCACGATCCTTGTGTAGTTCCGCGTGCGGTTCCTATAGTCGAGGCAATGGCATCACTTGTGCTTGCAGATTATTTTCTTATTGCACGTACAAACACTATTAATGGAGATTTTAATGAAATATAATCAGTAAACCAACTCACAAATACATGAATAATTTAGCCTTGCACTGGAAAATCTTAATCGGCATGTTATTAGGAGTTGTTTTCGGCGTCTTGATGTTGCAATTCAGTTCTGGTAAAGATTTGGTTGTAGATTGGATAAAACCTTTTGGTGTTATTTTTATTAATGCCCTCAAGCTCATTGCGATTCCACTTATTCTCGCTTCTCTTATCAAAGGTGTTTCTGATTTAAAAGATATTGCAAAATTATCTAAGATGGGAGGTAGAACAGTCTTGCTGTATATGATTACTACTGTAACGGCAGTAACTATTGGACTGGGAATTGTAAATCTTATCCAACCTGGAAAAATAGTTAGTAAAGAAGCACAGGCTAAACTTGTCGAAGCATATGCTGAAGATGCTGCTACTAAACAAATAATTGCCAATGAACAAAAAGCAGATGGACCTCTGCAAGCTCTTGTTGATATTGTTCCCTCAAATATTTTTGATGCAACAACAGATAATGCCAACATGCTTCAAATTATATTTTTTTCTATTTTCTTTGGAATAGGACTTATATTGATACCTGAACAAAAAGCAAAACCAGTTAAAGATTTTTTTGATGCACTAAACGATGTTATTTTAAAAATGATTGACATGATTATGCTTGCTGCACCTTTTGGTGTATTTGCATTACTGGCCGCTTTAGTTGTTGATTCTCCAAGCCCAGATTTATTTAAAGCACTTGGTCTTTATTCTATATGTGTATTGCTAGGTCTTTCCTTAATGATAATTTTCTATGTTATCCTTGTTCGTCTTTATGCAAGTAAGACTCCAAAATTCTTCTTAAATGGTATTTTACCGGCACAATTATTAGCGTTTTCAACTAGCTCATCTGCTGCGACACTTCCTGTAACCATGGAAAGAGTACAAGAACACCTAGGCGTAGAAGAAGAGGTGAGTAGTTTTGTTCTTCCGATAGGAACGACAATCAATATGGATGGAACGAGTTTATACCAAGGGATTGCAGCTATTTTTATAGCTCAGACTTTTGGTTTACAACTTGACTTGGCTGCTCAACTCAGTATAATTGCGACTGCTTCACTAGCATCTATTGGTGCTGCAGCTGTACCTAGTGCAGGAATGGTAATGTTATTAATTGTTTTAGGTCAAGCAGGAATTCCAGAAGCAGGTCTAGCATTAATTTTCGCTGTAGATCGGCCACTAGATATGTGTCGCACTGTTGTTAATGTAACAGGAGATGCTGCAGTATCAATGGTAGTAGCTAAATCAACTGGAAAGTTAAAAGATCCAATCGAGAAGAAATTGGGATGAAAATTATAAAAAATCTTAATTTATTTAAGTTTTAAACTTCGCATCTTTTCTTTTTAAATGAGCAAATCGACAAGGACTATAATTTTTAATAATAGGTATAAATATCTATTAAAAATGATATATTATATCAAGTAACGAAGTGGTTATAATCCAAATTGTTAAAACTAGCCATCTTCAATCATCATTTACGTTTAACAAGTTCCAATTCGTCAGGGTTTACTTGTGTCGTAAAAGAACCATAGTTAACAATGGCTTTATTTTTCTCTAAACTATCAATTGTGCCAACCGCATTACCATCGAATAAACGAACGTGGTCACCAACGTATAATTGCACTGTTGAACGTTTTTTAACAACAACTTTTGGCATATCTTTTTTCTTTCTACGAACCTTTTCAATTTTCTTCTCAACTTCAACTTTTAGCTTTTTCTTATCTGTATTATTTTTGCGTATTATAGCAGCCGATTGTTTTTTTCGCTTGGCATTTTCAAATTCAACAATCTGTAGAAGTCCCGCAACTAATGGTCTTTTTTTACCACTAAGAAAATAGGATTCGGCGAGCTCATTCACATTGTTTCCCAGAACGATCATCCTTTGATCTTGATCGAAAAGGTTTTGGTAACTCTCCAATTTAGATTTTACTTTAGCATTGAGAGTTTCTAATTTCTCATTTTGCTTTTTAATCTTTAGTGCTTCATCTTGTAGATCTTTCGTACTTTTTGCCATAATGGAACGCTCGCGTTGCATTTTGGCGAGTGTTGCATCAAAACGGACTTTTCCTCTTTCGATTTTTTTCTTAGCACGATTGATCAAACCGTATGGGATTCCGTTTTTTTGGGCAACTTCAAAAGTAAAAGAACTTCCTGCTTCTCCAGTATTCAGTTGAAAAGTGGGAGAGAGTTTGTTTCGGTCAAACTGCATGTTGGCATTTGCAGCGTGGGGCAATTCATCTGCTAGCAATTTGAGATTTGTATAATGTGTAGTAATAACTCCTAATGCTTTTTTCTCGTAAAAAACCTCTAAAAATGTTTCTGCTAATGCCCCACCAAGCTCTGGGTCTGATCCTGTGCCAAACTCATCAATCAACAACAAACTTTTCTCATTACATTTATTTAAAAATCGATTCATGTTCTTAAGGCGATAGCTATATGTACTCAATTCGTTTTCAATCGATTGATGATCTCCAATATCAGTAAGAACGTTTTTAAAAATACACATATGCGATTTCTCATCAACAGGGACTAAAAATCCCGTTTGAACCATGAGTTGCAACAAGCCTATGGTTTTAAGCGTAATGCTTTTACCTCCTGCGTTTGGACCAGAAACAACCAGAATTCGGAGTTCATTGTTCAAATGAATCGTTTGTGGGTAGGTGGTTTGTTTTTTTTTCTTGTTTGACAAATAAAGTAGGGGGTGAAAGGCATTTTTTAAATCTAAATCAGTTATGTCGTTTAATTTGGGCATCAAACCATTGATTTGCTGCGCATACAACGACTTAGCACAAATCACATCGATTTCGGTTGTATAGCTTTGATAATCTGCTAAAATGTTTTCATGCGGTCTCATCCAATTTGTGAGCTCACGCAGAATACGATCAATTTCTTCTTGTTCATCATAAATTAGATTTTCCATCTCTTGGCTGTACTGCACAACTACTTGCGGTTCGACGTAAACAATACTACCTGTTTTGCTACTCCCTAAAAGAGAACCTTTCACCTTCCGACGATACATTGCTTTAACAGCCAAAACTCTTCTATTAGAAACGACTGTTTCTTTAATGTCATCTAAAAATCCGGAACTCTGGTATTTGATAATTGCAGCTCCGAAACTCTGACTGATTTTACCGCGAACTCGTTCCATCTCTTTGCGAATTACTGCAAGTGAATCGGATGCATCATTGCGAATTTCACCAAAACGATCAATAACGCGAGTAATTTCTTTTGGTATGGATTTTTCTACAGGAATTTCTTCTCCAAACTTATATAGTTGAGGGAAAAATAACTTTGTTTTTTTAAAATAACGCAGAAGAGTTTGGGCTGTCGTTGCAAGATTAGCAATGTGTTGAAAAGACTCAATCTCAATCTTACTGTTCTCAATTGAAAGTAGCCACAATGCTTTATCAATCGACTCAAACCCATGATTTGGAATGTTGTGTTCACTTCCAAATGAGCTATTGTACTCATTCACGCGTTCAATTTCAATTTGAACACGTGAAAGTGAAGTGTATGGACGGAGCTCGATTAATGCTTTCTTGCCAAGCTCAGTGGAGCAACACTCTGCAGCTTGTTGTAAAACAATATCAAACTCTAAGTCGGTGATACTTTTTTCGCTAATCTTTTTCATCGCATTTCCTTACCTTCGGAAAGCACAAAACTAACTTTTTTTTGATGAATGTTAAACTGGAATCTTCTTGGAAAGCTGCTTTATCAAAAGAGTTTTCAAAACCATACTTCAATGAGTTAACAAACTTTGTACGTCATTCTTATCAAACGACTACAGTTTATCCCCCCGCTAGTTTAATCTTTAATGCTTTGGATTCTTGTCCATTGACAGAAACAAGTGTCGTTATCTTAGGTCAAGACCCTTACCATGGAGCTGGTCAAGCACATGGACTAAGCTTTTCAGTCCCTGAGGGGATTTCGCACCCTCCATCATTAGTCAATATATTTAAAGAACTTAAAACGGATATTGGAAAGGTATATCCCAAAAATGGATCTTTAAATTCATGGGCATCACAAGGGGTACTGTTGCTAAATGCTACATTAACCGTTGCTGCAAGTCAGGCAGGAAGTCATCAAAATAAGGGTTGGGAGGAATTTACAGATACTATTATTGATGTGATTTCAACTGAATGTAAAAATGTTGTTTTTATGCTCTGGGGAAATTATGCCAAACAAAAGGGCAAACGAATTAATCGAGACCGTCATCTTGTCTTGACATCAGGACATCCATCACCCTTAAGTGCTAACAGGGGACTTTGGTTTGGAAACCGTCACTTTAGCCAAGCCAATTCATACCTCATAAGCAAAGGAAAATTACAAATTGATTGGTAGAAAAAATTCAACAGAAATTTCATTAAATCCAGTTTTAATATTACAAAAAGAATCCATTTTTGATAGCCGTCGTAACCTGTTCTATCATATTAAAAACTGTTTTATCAGTTTGTTTTGAAAATGTGCCGTGAAAACGATTTGCTAAAATGGCAGATATCGAAATGGCTCTATGACCCATAACATGACTCAGTCCATATATTCCTGAAGTTTCCATATCGAAATTTGTGATTATGGCATTTTTGTAATTAAAATGTAGGAACTCATTCAAAGCATACGGGAGTATGTTTTTTATTCTCAAATACCGTCCTTGTGGGGCATAGAAACCGGGGTTTGTTACTATAATTCCTTTGCTCATTCCGAGTTTTAAACAATCATTAACTAGGGCTGGATCTCCTTTAACATAGTAAGGGTGATTTAAATTTTTAGACATTTCCAGCTTAGAGTGAAGTGAAACTGCAATAGGGTGTTCGCACATACTTGGTTCGTAATAATGCATAAGGTTGTCAAATCCAATTGCTGCTTCGGCTACAATTAGACTATCGAGTTCAATATTTGCTTGAATCGTTCCAGAAGTTCCAAGTCTAATAAAGGTTAAAGGAGTGGGGGACTTAAGCGGTTTTCCTGTGTTGAGTTCGAGATTAAATAAAGCATCTAGTTCATTAAAAACAATATCGATATTATCAGTTCCCATCCCTGTTGAAATCACACTAACAGAACGGTTTTTCAATACTCCTGTATGAATACAAATTTCTCTTTTTCTGTTAGTAAAATCAATTCGGTCAAAGAATTGAGAAACAATCGGAACGCGGTCTGGATCTCCAACAGTAATTATAAGTGGTGCACAATGTTCTGGTCGAATCCCTAAGTGATATATCGAACCATCATCATTGAGAATGAGTTCTGAATTGTTCATCCACCAACACGTTTAACTTGATGTCCTTTCCTTTGCAGATGTGCTGTAATTTTATCTCGAAAATTACCCTGTATTAAAATATCATTCCCTTTCACACTCCCACCAACTGCACAAAGAGACTTTAATTCTTTTTCAAGGGCCTTCAACTCATGAGGACTTCCATCAAATCCTTTGATGATTGTAACGGTTTTTCCACCACGACCTTTATTACTAAAGTGTGCCTCGAGTTGTTGTTTTTTGGACTGTATTTCTGGTTGGTATGTCCCTTCTGCTTCTGGAAAGAGAGACTTTAAATCTGAAAGACTGTTGAGTTTGGCCATATCATTTTCTCAAACCTAATTCTCGCAAACGTTCTTCTAAAAATTCACCTGCAGTAATGTCTTGAAAACCTTTAGGATGTTCATCATCAATGCAATGAGGTATTACATCAAGTTTCATTTCAGAAACAGGATGCATAAAAAAGGGAATAGAATAACGGGAACTATGCCAAGCCGATTTTGGTGGGTTGACTACACGGTGGATCGTTGATTTAAGCTTATTGTTAGTGTGCCTAGAAAGCATATCACCTACATTGATTACAAGTTCATCCTCTTCAGCAATTGCATCAATCCACTCACCTTTATGATTTTGCACCTGCAGTCCACGTCCCTGAGCACCCATAAGTAGTGTAATAAGGTTGATGTCTCCATGAGCAGCAGCTCTTTCAGCTTTTTTAGGCTCTTCACTGATAGGAGGGTAGTGTATAGCTCGGAGAATGCTGTTTCCACCTTTGATGAAGGGATCAAAATAGTATTCATCTAAACCAAGGTGTAGAGCTAGTGCGCGTAATACAAAACATCCAGTTTTTTCCAACGCTATAAAGGTTTTTTGGCCAATCGCATTAAAAGCTGGTTTCTCATCGACCAATACATTTTGTGGATATACTTCTCCATTAGCAGGTGGTTCGTTTTGTCCAAAATGAAAAAATTCCTTTAAGTCTCCAGTAGTCCGACCTTTGGCGTGTTCTTTTCCAAAAGCCGTATAACCACGTTGGCCAGCAAGTCCTTGAATTTCATATTTAGATTTGGTTTCGTAGGGAAGACTGAAAAATTCACGAACTTCTTTATATAATTCATCGACCAAATCTTGATCCAGAAAATGACCTTTTAGAGCAACAAAGCCAATGTCCTCATATGCCTTTCCAATGTTTTCAATAAAATTTTGACGTTTATTGGAGTCATCACTTAAAAAATTACTAAGATTAACTGAGGGAATTTGTTTCATACTAACGATTTACACAAAATTAATCAATTCTATTACAATATCTTTTCGACTGGAGTGAAAGGTATCGAAAAGGCCTCAGCAACAGAGTAATTAACCACATTTCCATTTACTATATTAAGTCCATTTACTAAATGAGGATGCTTTTTACAAGCATTCTGCCATCCAAGATTTGCTAGTTCAACCGCATAGTCAATTGTCACGTTTGTTAGGGCTTTGGTAGAGGTTTGTGGAACCGCACCAGGCATATTAGCAACCGCATAGTGTAGAATATCATCAACTACATAGGTAGGATTTTCATGGGTAGTTGTTTTTGTGGTTTCAAAACAGCCACCCTGATCGACTGCAACATCAACCAAAACAGCTCCTTTTTGCATGATTTTGAGTTGTTTTCGAGTGATTAGCTTTGGTGCTTTTGCACCAGGTATAAGCACAGCACCAATCACCAAATGGGCTTTGGAAAGATGTTTTTCAATTAAATCAGATGAAGACAAACAAGTTTTTACGTTCTTCGGCATCGTTGTTTGAAGTTCTTCAATCCGATTTGAATCTATATCATAGATAGTAACGTTAGCACCCATTCCAGCAGCTACCAAAGCAGCTTGCTTACCAACAACTCCTCCACCGAGTACCATAACGTCAGCTGGGGAAACTCCTGAAACACTTCCCATAAGAACACCCAATCCCCCCTGAGGACTTTCTAGGTATTTGGCTCCTTGCTGACTTGCCAAACGACCAGCTACTTCGGACATGGGGGTAAGTAGGGGTAGGCCACCATGATCGTCAGTAATGGTTTCATAAGCCAAGCAGACAGCCTTGCAATCAATCATAGCTTTGGTTAATGACTCAGATGAGGCGAAATGGAAAAAAGTATAAATTATTTGCCCCTCACGAATTAATCCATATTCTGATTGCAATGGCTCCTTAACCTTAATAATCATATCAGCAGAAGCATAAATTTCTTCTGGAGAACTTATAATTTCTGCACCAATATTTAAGTAATCATCGTTACTGAAACCACTACCTAATCCTGCTTTATTTTCTACTAGAACCCGATGGTTTTGTAATACAATTTTTTCTGCACCCTTAGGTGTAATTCCTACACGAAATTCATTATTTTTAATTTCTTTTGGTATACCAATTTTCATTAGTTTTTAATAAAATTAAATTATAAGGAAATTTAGCCCAAAAATTTCAAATTAAATGATATGAATCAAAATTTAAATGTTAAATCTTTTTGAAATGGGTAGTGGGTAAAAGAAAATTAATTCTTGAGCTAGAAGTTAAATTTCCAGATTACATTAGTATATTTAATGACTAAAAATAATCCTTTGAAAAAATCTGCTCATGGAAAACCAATATTAATAGGAAAAAATAATATTGATATTCTTAATCAAATCAATCAATTTTCTGAAAAAGACATTCAACAATTAATTTTTAATCACCCAGAATGTTTGCCAATTAGCGATTTAGACGAGTCCTATAACCCAATAATTCCTGTTTGTAAGGAACTCAACACCAATGCCGGCCCATTGGATATTTTTATGGTTACTACAAACGGAGACTTGGCAATTATTGAAACTAAGTTATGGACTAATCCGGAATCAAGACGAAAAGTAGTAGCACAGATATTAGATTATGCAAAAGAAATGTGCAAATGGTCGTATTCCGATTTACAAAGAGAAGTAAACAGGAACTTGAAGGCCAAAGGAAATCATTTATATGATGTTGTATTAAACTCAAGACATGACACTTTCTTAAACGAGAAAGATTTTGTGGACGCCGTAAGTAGAAATTTAAGGACTGGGAAGTTTATGTTAATTATCGCTGGAGATGGAATCAGGGAAGGCGCAAATAATTTAACAGAGTTTATAAACCAGGCAGGTAATTTAAATTTTAGTCTTGCGATGATTGAACTTCCTGTTTTCGAGACGCCGAATGGAGAAACCTTAATTATTCCCAGAACAGTTGTTAAAACAATTGAAATTCAAAAAATTAATATTGAGGTACCTGAGGGATTTTCTGTATTTTCAAGTTATGATAATAATTCAGAAAATAGTAAAACACACAATGAACCTGTTGATGAGGAATTAATCAAATTAAGAGAATTTTTTACTTTTTTTTGGAAAGAATATGTTAATCAATTACAATTTGATGATCCTGAACAGCCAATGCCAAAACCATACAAAATGAAAAATTTATTCATCAATCCGTCTGGGGATGAGGGTAATTGGATAAGTTGTTATTTTATGGCAAGTAAAAAAAGAGTAGGAGTATATTTTAAGTTTAGGGATAATCCTTTGGGAATGTATCAAAAGGAACAACTTCATGAATACAAAGAAGATATAAAAACTGAATTAGGTAATGAAGTGATTTGGAATTGGGATAATGGTAAAAGTGACGGTTTCGAGGTTAGATTAAATATTGGAAATGTTTATGCTGTGGAAAATAAAATTGAAATTATAGATTTTTTTAATAAATGGACTAACATTTTTGTAAATATATTAAGACCAAAACTTAGAAATATTAAATAATTTGAAGATTCTATAATTCATCCATAATCCCTCAATTTTGTTTAATATTTTACATTCCACAATATGATATCATTTATATAATTCGATGTATTGACGTTATTGGATATGTATCAACATATTATATTTAACATAATATATATTATAATTTATTAAGAAAAGTACAAATTAGAAGTATATTTGTTATGAGCAAATTTATTAATGTGAAGCAATTACATAATTTTATCATTGCTATTTTAGTTTTAGGCGGATGTACAACGAACAATCAATCAATTACATCTTATGGAACTATTAGTAAAAATGCCATGGTATCATCAGCCCATCCATTGTCGTCTGCTATTGGTCTTGATATAATGAAAAATGGTGGGAATGCTATTGATGCTGCAATCGCCATTCATTTTGCATTGGCGGTCGTTTACCCACAAGCTGGTAACATTGGTGGTGGTGGATTTGCCGTAATTCGTATGAATGATGGCACAATAAGCTCCTTAGATTTTCGAGAAAAAGCACCAGCACTGGCGCATCGTGAAATGTATTTGAATGCAGATGGTCAATTGAATAATCTGCAGAGTACGCACGGGCATTTGGCATGTGGTGTACCTGGTGCTGTTGATGGAATGTTTAAGCTTCATAAAAAATTTGGCACACTACCCATGTCTGAATTGATCGAACCGTCTATAGAAATGGCTAAAAAAGGATACACTTTAACCCCTTTGGCTGCTAAACTTTTAAACACCAAACAAGAAGAATTCCAAACATACAATCGCTGGTCAACTCCATATCATAGCGATCAGAACTGGCAAGCCGGTGATACCATTACTCAACCAGATCTCGCCCAGACCTTAGAACACATTCAAACCTACGGACGTAATGGTTTTTACGAAGGAATTGTGGCAGATCAAATTGTGGCAGAGATGCAAAGTGGAAATGGCCTAGTGTCTCATGCAGACCTAAAAAACTACCATAGTGTATGGCGAAAACCCATCACAGGCAATTACCGTGGACTTCAAATCATCAGTATGGCTCCTCCTTCAAGCGGCGGAGTTGCCTTGATTCAACTCCTACAAGGTACCGAGGGCTACCCTATCGCTGATTGGGGGCATAACAGCACTAAAACCATACATCTGATGGCTGAGCTCGAACGACGAGTATATGCCGATCGTGCAACTTATCTTGGCGATCCTGATTTTGTAGATATTCCTGTTGATTTGTTGCTCGACTCATTATATAACCAGCAGCGATATGACGATATTTCCTTTGATAAAGCTACCCCTTCTGTGTTGGTGTCAGGAGGTAAAATACCACCCTCTGAAAGCCCAGAAACAACACACCTCTCTGTGGTGGATTCAGATGGTAATGCTGTTGCCATTACCACCACACTCAATAGTTCGTTTGGCAACAATGTGATGGTAAAAGGAGGTGGTTTTTTTCTAAACAATGAAATGGATGACTTTAGCAGCAAGCCCGGCTCACCAAATCAGTTCGGATTGATTGGTGGCGAAGCCAATGTCATAGCACCTCACAAGCGTATGCTCAGCTCGATGACACCAACCATCGTCACTTTCAATGACCAACTCAAAATGGTTGTGGGGACTCCAGGAGGTTCTACCATCATAACGAGTGTTTATCAAACCCTACTCAATGTAATTGACCATGGTATGGGGATGCAAGAAGCCGTAAACGCAAAACGAGTACATCATCAATGGTTTCCCGATGAAATTCGAGTCGAAACTGATGCTTTGAACGAAAGTGAACAAATCGATTTAGAACAACTTGGTCATCAATTGAGAATTACCGATAAAATTGGTCGAATGGATTGTATTTTGGTACTCCCTGACGGACGTTTAGAAGGAGGCGCAGATTTACGAGGTGATAATACCGCTCTTGGATATTGATTGTTAATAAGCTTGTTGATGAACAGTTTTTTGGGATAGTTTGATATGAGTCTTTGGTTTGTAATTTTATATCAAAGCCAAGATGATGAACGATCGCCACAATGATATCCTTCGGATTCGTCCCCAAATCAAAAAACATCAATCTTTTGAATCCATGTCTGATGAGGAACGTTTCCAAAACAGTACGCTTCGTCCTATTTTAAAATTGCAGAATCCACTATTCCTCGTCTCTTTTGTCAATTATGCTACCAAACACAAAGGCGTTTTTTTTGAAATTCCAACTGATAAGAAATTGGCCTATATAGAAAATGCCCTGCATAAAGATCAAAAGTTTCGCAATTCCCTCAAAGGGATGATTATTGGTCAGTTTACAGTAGAAGAATACAGCATCTATACCCAAAACTCTTCTCAACTCAACAAACGGATGATGAACTTGGTAATTACCAGACTGCAGGACCAGTTGCAATTGTTGGTGCCAGCTGTTTTGTCTAAGGTGGGCTAAACAAGCTCTATCCAATGACCTTTTACAAATATCCCGAGCAGTATTGTACTTACGATCCTACTGAATTTAGCGTTATTGGTAGTAATACTGATAAGTTTATACTTTGAAGTATAAAACAGCTATCCCTTATTTCGATCCTCAAGTACGCGAACCACATCGTTTAAAGTTTTCCCTTTGGCTTGCAATAAAATCATCAGGTGAAATAAGAGGTCAGCGCTTTCATTCAGAAATAAATCGGAATTGGTGTCTTTAGCTTCAATGACGGTTTCTACGGCTTCCTCCCCTACCTTTTGGGCAATTTTATTGATTCCTTTGGCAAACAAGCTCGCCACATAGCTTTTGTCAGAAGGATTGTTTTTACGATTTGTAATCACTTCTTCTAAAGCAGTCAAAAACCCATAGTTGGGTGTATTACTATCGCCCCAGCACGTATCATCTCCCTTATGACAAGTAGGACCTTTGGGCTCGGCCTGAATCAATAGGGCATCACGATCACAGTCTACCGCCATATCGGTCAGGATCAATACATGACCACTTTCTTCCCCTTTTGTCCAAAGGCGGTTTTTGGAGCGACTGAAGAAAGTGACTTGTTGGGTCTCTTTAGTTTTGGTGACGGCTTCTTGGTTCATATAGCCCAACATCAATACGCATTTGGTATTTGCATCTTGCACGATAGCAGGAACAAGTCCGTCTGGGTGTTTTCTAAAATCGATTGTCATCGAATTGGTATTTTATGTAATCGTAATTCATTTTTTAGTTCTGGGATGCTGATTTCTTTAAAGTGAAATACACTTGCTGCCAAAGCAGCATCTGCATTTCCCTCGACAAAGGTATCAATAAAGTGTTGCATGGTTCCTGCACCTCCAGAGGCAATGACAGGAACAGTGACCACTTTGCTGAGTTGTCGTAGTGCAGTATTCGCAAATCCTCGTTTAGTGCCGTCGTGATCCATAGAAGTAAATAATAGTTCCCCTGCGCCGCGCTCTACGGCTTCTTTAGCCCATGAAAACAGTTTTCGTTCAGTGGGAAGCTTACCACCAATTAAGTAGACAACCAATTCTGTAGCAATTTGTTTGACGTCAATTGCTACAACGACACATTGTGTGCCAAAACGATTTGAAATCTCGTTAATAAGAGCAGGACGGCGTACAGCAGCTGAGTTGATTGATACCTTATCAGCGCCATTGTCTAATAGAATTCCAACATCGTCCATTGCATTGATACCACCGCCAACAGTAAAAGGGATATCGATGGATTGGGCAACATCACGGACGAGCTTGGCAAGGGTTTTTCGTTTTTCTTCTGATGCTGAAATATCGAGAAACACAAGCTCATCTGCCCCTTCCGATGCATAACGCTGGGCAAGTTCAACAGGGTCCCCTGCGTCCCTAAGGTTGACAAAATTGACCCCCTTGACCGTGCGACCATCTTTGATATCCAAACAGGGTATGATTCGTTTTGTTAGCATATCAGATTTGATTGAATTGATAGGTTTCCAGTTCTGCTAGCTCGATTTTTCCTTCGTATATGGCTTTGCCTAAAACTGCTGCCGAACAACCGAGTTCACGACAGGCATACAGGTCTTCCATGGTACTCACCCCACCTGAGGCGATTAGAGACAAACCCTCAACCTTGTTGAGTAGCTCACGGTATAGTTCTAAAGATGGACCTGCTAGCATACCATCTTTGGATACATCGGTGCACAAGACGTTTGTAAATCCTTTTTTTGTGAAATCCTGAACAAACTCCAATAAATCAATTCCCGAGTCTTGTTCCCAGCCGTGCGTGGCAATACGACGGTTTTTGGCGTCTGCGCCTAAAATGAGTTGATCTGCGCCATATTGATCCAACCAATCCAATACAAGTTGAGGTTCGACAACAGCGATACTCCCGAGGGTGACCTGTGCAGCACCACAATCAAAAGCAGTTTGTAAATCACGTTCCGACTTGATTCCACCGCCAAAGTCCACTTGTAAGTTGGTTTGGGTTGCAATGGCTTCCAAAACCTTCGCATTGACAATATGCTTTGCACGAGCACCGTCAAGGTCAACCACGTGTAGGTGTGTCAGTCCAGCCCCTTCAAAGCGTTTGGCAACCTCAACGGGGGAATCACTATAAACCGTTTTGGTATCATAAACCCCTTTGATCAGTCGTACACATTGTCCATCTATGATATCAATCGCAGGAATAATGATCATAATGACAAAAAATTTTGTAAAAGTTGTGCGCCCATAGCTCCACTCTTTTCCGGGTGAAATTGGGTACCATAAAAGTTGTTTTTTGCCATTGCTGCAGCAAAATTGATGTCATAAAGACAGTATCCAACCGTATATTCATTGGGTATGGCATAATAGCTATGCACCAGATAAAAATGACTGTCGTTTGGGATTTTGTTAAACAATACCCCACTACCTTTGACCTCATTCCAGCCCATATGTGGTACATTGCGTGTGGTCGTAAACCGAACCACTTCGGTATCAAAGATTCCCAAGCCCGTTGTATTTCCCTCTTCGGAGCTATTACACATCAACTGCATTCCCAAACAAATGCCTAGTACAGGTTGAGTCAGCTCTGGAATCAGCTTATCCAACTGGGTACTTTTGAGTTTAGCCATCGCCGAGCTCGCTTCCCCTACTCCTGGGAAAATTACATGAGAAGCCGATTGAATGGTTTCTGGATCACTAGACAGTGTGGCCGAAACCCCCAAACGTTCCAAAGCAAAACGAATGCTCTGGATATTTCCAGCTCCATAATCGATAATGGCTATACTCATAGCTGTCCTTTGGTAGAAGGGAGAATCAATTTTTCAGGATCGCGCTGAATCGCTGCTTTGATGGCTTTGGCAAAGCTTTTAAAAATCGCCTCTATTTTGTGGTGCTCATTGTGTCCTTCTGCTTTGATATTCAAATTGGCCTTTGCCCCATCGGCAAATGATTTAAAAAAGTGGAAAAACATTTCGGTTGGCATTTTACCAATCAGTTCACGCTTGAATTTGGCGTCCCACATCAACCAAGACCGCCCGCCAAAGTCAATGGCGACTTGCGCAAGGCAATCATCCATCGGTAGGCAAAAGCCATAGCGTTCAATACCGAGTTTGTCTTCTAAAGCCATTGAAAAGGCCTCTCCGAGTGCAATAGCAGTGTCTTCAATGGTGTGGTGTTCATCGACTTCCAAATCGCCCTTGGTGGTCAATTCGATATCAATACCTCCGTGGCGTGACAATTGATCGAGCATATGATCAAAAAATGCAATTCCTGTATCGATAGTGCTTTGCCCCGTTCCGTCGAGGTTAAGCGTAATTGATATATCAGTTTCTTTGGTTGAGCGATTGTGTGAACACAGGCGTTGACCAGCTTTGAGCATGGTGTAAATTTCACTCCAGTTGGCCGTCGTTAAAGCAATGGCTGCTTTGATGGCCTTGTCAGGAGTTTCGCTAAGGCGTTCATCATGTTGAAGCAAAATGCCTTGCGCACCAAGGTTGACCGCCAATTGCATATCGCTCAAGCGGTCTCCGATGACAAAGGAATTCTCTAAATCATAATCTCCAGACAAATAAGCCGTTAACAAGCCCGTTTCAGGTTTGCGCGTGGGCTCTTGATCTGCCGGAAAACTTTTGTCAATACAGACTTCCTCGAAAACAATCCCTTCGTTTTTCATCGAATCCATCAAATGATTGTGCACAGGCAAAAATTGCTCCTCGGGAAAGCTATCGGTACATAATCCGTCTTGGTTGGTAACCATGACAAGGGTGTAGTCTAACTCTTTCGCAATACGTCCTAGATAGGTAAATACACCAGGGTAAAACGTCAATTTTTCAAAACTGTCAAGCTGATAGTCCTCTGGCTCTAAAGCCAGCGTTCCATCACGATCGATAAATAAGACCTTTTTCATGATGACAAGCGATTTAATGTTTCTATCAATATTTGATTTTCTCGGGGTGTTCCAACAGAAAAACGAAGGCAGTTTTCACACCCCACTTGCTTACTGCGGTTACGCACAACGATGTTATTTTCGATAAGTTGAGCATATCGTTTATTGGCATCATCAACCTGTACCAAAAGGAAATTCGCATCACTCGGATAAACCTTTTCAACAAAGGAAACCTTCTCTAGCTGTGCAAAAAGACCCTTTCTTTCCGCAATGAGTTGTGTGATTTGTCCTTGGGTTGTATCCCAATCTTTTAAAGCAGAAATGGCACGTTCTTGGGTCAATGAATTGATATTATATGGGGGTTTGATTTTGTTTAGAATATCGATAATCTCCTCACTTGCGATGCAGATCCCAAGTCGAATTCCTGCTAACCCATAGGCCTTGGAAAGGGTTTGGGTGATGATCAGGTTGGGATAGGATGATAAGTCAAAAACTAAACTTTTTTGCGTAGAAAAGTCGATATATGCCTCATCAATCACCACAAGACCAGTAAAAGATTTTAGTAAGGTAAGGATGTCCTCTCGTTGAAATGAATTGCCACTTGGATTGTTGGGAGAACACAAGAATATCGTTTTGGTTTGGGATGAAATCTGGTTGAGAATATCTTTTATAACTAACTGAAAATCATTATTTAAAGGTACTTCATCTAAAGAAATACAATTGATGTTCGCGAGCACTTTATACATGCCATAAGTTGGGGGCATCACAATGATTTTGTCTTGGTTTGGAATGCAAAACGCACGAAAAATTAAGTCCAAAACCTCGTCACTTCCATTGCCAAGTAGCAATTGATTAGCAGCTACCCCTCTACGCCTTGCAATGACTTCTTTTAGCTTTCGCTGTTGCGGATCGGGATAACGGTTTACACCATTGTCAAATGGATTCTCATTCGCATCCAAATACACAATCTCTCTCTCAACAGTATCAAATTCGTCCCGTGCCGAGGAATATGGCTGTAGATCAGCAATGTGTGAGCGAACTAGTTTTTGGAGATCAAAACTCATGTCAAATCTTTTAATCGAAGACTTACAGCGTTTTTGTGCGCATACAAGCCCTCTGCATCGGCTAGGGTTTCTATCGAGGGTCCAAGGTCTTTCAAACCTGTCACGCTTATCTTTTGAAAGGTAATCGACTTGAGAAAACTATCCAAGTTGACTCCACTGTATTGTTTGGCGTACCCATTGGTCGGTAAAGTGTGATTGGTCCCCGAAGCGTAATCACCTGCACTTTCAGGAGTATAATTCCCAATAAACACCGATCCAGCGTTGACCACCCCTTCAACAAACTTGTCTTCGTTGGCCATACAAATGATATAGTGTTCGGGTCCGTATTCGTTGATAAAAGCAATGGCATCGGATTCAGCAGCAAAGTAAATGACCTTTGAGTTTGCAAGCGCTTGTACAGCAATTTCTTTTCTGGGGAGTGCCTCCAACTGCTTTTGTACTTCGTCTTGCACCTTGTAAATGATGTCTTGACTGGTGCTGACCAAAAACACTTGACTATCTGTCCCGTGCTCTGCTTGTGATAGTAAATCTGCTGCAACATAAGAAGGTATTGCTGTCTCGTCTGCAACGACCAGCAACTCACTCGGACCAGCAGGCATATCGATTGAAACGCCGTATTGCGTTGCTTTTTGTTTGGCAGCAGTAACATACTGATTACCGGGTCCCAATATTTTATAAACCTGAGGAATCGTCTCTGTGCCAAAGGTCATCCCGCCGATGGCCTGGATCCCCCCGACTTGAAATAAGCGGGTAACGCCGCATTTATAAGCTGCATAGCGGATGGCTGGCGCAAGTTGACCTGATTGATTTGGTGGTGTACACAGTATGATTTCACGACAACCAGCAATGGTAGCAGGAATGGCAAGCATAAGTATAGAAGAAAACAAAGGAGCTGTCCCGCCAGGGATATATAGCCCAACTTTTTCAATTGGTCGTTTCTCTTGCCAACATGATACCCCCTCTTGCACATCAAGCTGAACTCGATTGGTTTGCTGCGCTTTGTGGAAGGCGTAGATATTGTCATAGGCCTTGTCAATTGCAGCTCGTAAATCAGCTGATAACTCGTTTTGAGCGCTTTTTAGATCGGCTAGGTCAACTTCAATGTGCTCAGATCGATAGCCTTCAAATTTTTCGCTGTAGAGCTGTATGGCCTGATCGCCTTGCCGTTGAATTCCGCCAAAGACTTCATCCACAACTGGCATGACATCGTCTAAAGATGCCATTGGGCGGGCAGTTAACTCACTCCATTGATCGGTAGTTGGATTGAGAACCGTTTTCATAAGACCATTTTTTCTACTGGACAAACCAAAATATCTTGCGCGCCAGCTGCTTTTAACTCGTCGATGACTTCCCAGAACGTCCCCTCATTAACCACAGAGTGAAGTGAGCTCCACCCTGGTTCAGCTAAAGGCAATACCGTTGGAGATTTTAATACAGGGAGTATAGAAGATATCTTATCAATACTCTCATTGGATACATTCATCAAAACATATTTTGACTGGCGACCTTTGAGAACGGACTGAATGCGGAATTGCAACTTTTTTAAAATGTCATTCTTTTCAGCGTCCAAGGTACTACTGGCTGCGAGAACGGCTTCGGATTTAAACAACACCTCGACTTCTTTAAGGTTGTTTTTAAACAAAGTAGAACCACTGGAAACAATATCGCAAACCGCATCAGATAAGCCGATATTCGGAGCGATTTCGACAGAACCATTGATAATGTGAAGTTCAGCATCAATCCCTTTTTCTTCAAGAAACCCTTTCACTGTGTTTGGGTAAGAAGTTGCGATTTTCTTTCTTGTTAAACTTTCAATACCCTTGTAGGTATCATCTTTTGGAATGGCGATCGATACCCGACATTTCGAAAATCCGAGCTTTTCTTTAATGGAGATATCGTCTCCTTTTTCAACCAGTAGGTTTTCGCCAATGATCGCAATATCAACGACTCCGTCACGGAGATATTGAGGAATATCCCCATTGCGAAGATAAAAGATTTCCATAGGAAAATTACGGGCGACGGCTTTTAACTGGTCCTTACCATTGTCGATAGAGATTCCACAGTCATTGAGGAGTTTCAATGATTCATCATGTAGTCTTCCTGACTTTTGAACGGCGATGTGTAACTTTTTTTTCACGATTTCAATTTATACAAACAAAAAAACCCGCTTGAATCTCAAACGGGTTTTGAATAAGTTATATCATATCCAACTCAACTCGTCTGAGACAAGGCAAATAAGTGATGGATATGTGTGTGTTTTTTCATTTCGATTGCAAATATCAAACAAAATTTTGAAAAAAACCTATTGATTGCCCAAAATTATGGGTAAACCATCTTCTCCACTTCCGATCACAATCACTTTCGCATTGGTCGATTCTGACAATTGTAGGGTTGCTTCTATCCCCTTTTCAAGAAGGATATTTCGAGTTAGGGAAGCATTTAGAATACGGTTTGCGAGTGCTTTACCTTCTGCCTCAATCCGTACTTTCTCGGCTTCTTGCTTTGCTTTTTCCAAACGGAACTCGTATTCCAATGCTTCTTGCTCCTGGGTGAGTTTACGTTGAATCGCTTCTTTAATTGAAGGCGGTAGGGTCACGTCACGCACCAGTACTGAATTGATTTGTACATGTTGTGGCTCTACTTTCTTTTTGGTTTCTTCAAAGATTTCGTTTTGAATCGCGTCCCGCTTAGTTGAATACAACTGTTCTGGTGTATAACGTCCAATCACCGAACGAGCAACTGCTCGAATTTCAGGGACGATCACAATATTGAGGTAATCCTCACCTTTTGTTCTATGTAAGAACCCAAGGTCTTCAATAATTGGTTGATATAGTACAGAAACATCTAAAGAGATTTCAAGTCCGTTAGAAGATAAAACGCGCATACCGCTTTCAAATTCTTCCTGTTGCTTGATGTTATAAATATACACCTTGTTCCATGGTGCGATAATATGAAAACCCTCTGCTAAAGCGGCCTT
>Ga0066856_10000041_pt1 | contig 38376 bp, 37 predicted proteins | sample ETNtaG_5_FD_65605 | JGI IMG/M metagenome (GOLD analysis project Ga0066856, IMG submission 65605) | Marine microbial and viral communities from oxygen minimum zone, Eastern Pacific Ocean - ETNP201406SV205 | ecosystem: Environmental > Aquatic > Marine > Oceanic | place: Pacific Ocean: Eastern...
ATTCGACAATAGAGATTGCGGGTTGTCTTCAAAAACTGAAGGGAATTCTCCTAATGGGGCTGATCTTCTCCTCAGAGCAACGATGGGCGAAGAAATTGTCTCTAATTACTCTCTATCTGATATGGCTCTCGATGCTGTAGGGCTACTGGACCACTTGAATATTCCTTCTGCCCACATCGTAGGAGCTTCTATGGGGGGGATGATTTCCCAGACTATAGCTATTGAGCACCCACAAAGAACCCGTTCGCTTACAAGTATCATGTCATCTACAGGAGACCCAGATGACTTCACTCCTACAGATGAAGCGTTGTCAGCCTTGCTATCGGAACCCCTTACCAAACGAGATCAAATTATTGAAGCAAATGTTGAAGCATCCAAAGTTCTTGCTGGACCCCTTTGGAATGAATCATATGCCCAAGAAATGGCAGAAAAGAGTTACGATCGAAGCTTTTACCCAGATGGCATCGGGTTTCAGTTGGGAGCCATAGGAATGAGTGGTGACCGTACGGAGAAGCTATCCAAATTGTCTATCCCTTCTCTTATCATCCATGGTGAGGTCGACCCACTACTTCCGCTACATTGCGGGGAAGCTACGGCCGCAGCTATACCCAAAGCAAAATTACTCACGTTTAAAGAGATGGGCCATGACCTACCCGAAAAGTATTGGTCTGAAATTATCGGAGAAATTCTGAATTTTTGCTAGGAAGTCAAACCTTTCTAGCAAATTCGCTCCCCTCTTCGTTCCTACCTACCATAGAGCCATGAATGAGAGCATAGATTATGACCCTTTTGGGGACGAAGTACTTGAGGACCCATTTCCCTTTTATGAGGACTTACGTAATTCGTGCCCCGTACATATACATTCGGATTATCTGCACCCTCTATTTACCTTGACAAGGTACGATGACGTAGCAGAGATGCTTATTAATTTTGACTTGTGGTCAAGTCATTATGGTCAGATGCCTCGCTACTCTGTACAAGGCTGCCTGTTTAGTGACCCGCCTGAGCACACGTGGTATCGGAAACTAGTCCAGCAAAGTTTCGCTCCACGCCACATAGCTCTGATGGAAACGGAAATTTCAGCTCTTGTAAGAGAGTTAGTTGATGTTATGGAAGAACATCAAACTAGAGATTTACATGATGCTTTAGCCTGCCCACTTCCTGTGCTCGTTATTGCTAAGATCTTGGGGGTTCCTACGGAGGATATAAACCAATTCAAAGAATGGAGTGATGCTCAATTAGCCGCTTCAAAATCCTCCAATCCGGATGATTCAAAAGGACCTCGAGATGCGATGAACGACTATTTGCTTCAACAGATAAATGAACGCAGAGAGAAACTATGCAGTGCTGGCTGGGATGAGGCTAATGATTTAGATAGCGAAACAATATTGGGTGAGGTGATACCCGATGACGTCATCAGCGGAATCCTTCTTGCTGAAGTCGACTCACGTAAACTTTCAGACTCCGAAAGACTTGTGATGTTGAATCAATTACTGGTTGGCGGAAACGAGACAACTACATCGTTAATTACAAATATGTTTTGGCGGCTACTTTCACAGCGCGACCTTTACGAGCAGGTTGTCGATGAACCCGCACTGATCCCTTCAGCTGTCGAAGAAAGTTTACGTTTTGATGCCCCCGTTTTGGGTTTGTACCGGACTAATACCGAAGAGATTTCATTGCACGGGGTAAGTATTCCTGAGCATTCAAAAGTGATGGCAACATATGGGGCCGCTAATCGAGATCCGAACGTTTTTAAGAATCCAAACGAATTTCGCCTTGACCGTCCACAGGAGGAGCTCAGGAAACATCTTTCATTTGGGCTTGGAAGACATTTCTGTCCGGGTGCTCAATTATCGAGACTAGAGGCCAAACATGCGCTTGAAGAAGTATCTCGAAGATTTCCCAATCTTCGCTTAGCCGGCAACCCCAAAAGAATAGAGCCATTTTTGCTTTGGGGAAGAAAAGAGCTCGTCGTTAGATGGGATTAGCGAACGATTTTTGAAATTGGTATTTCGACAATATCGGATGCTCCTGAACCTCTAAGTTCAGGGATGAGTATATTGATTTGCTCCTTGGGGACAACAGTCTCAACGGCATAGCCTTGGCCACCAAACAATTCATTGACAGTGGGAGCCTTCATTGATGGCAGGATACCAATGACTTTATCAAGGTTAGATTTCGATACATTCATCTTGACCATGACTTGCCCGCGCGCCTCTAGGACTCCTTGAAGCAATGTCTGAATTTGCTCCATTGCTTTACGTTTATCCGGATCGGCGTAAGCTTCAGGGTTAGCTATGAGTTCGGTAAAGCTTGTCAGAACAGTTCCTATTACTTTTAGCCCAGCTGCCCGTAGCGCACGGCCAGTTTCTGTTATGTCAACGACAGCGTCTACGATCTCAGGCGCTTTTGCCTCTGTGGCACCATAAGAGAGTTGAATACTCGCCTCTATTCCTTTGCTCTCAAAATACGATTTTGTCAATTGGGGGTATTCCGTACTTACTTTGACTCCTTGAGGGAAGTCTTCAATGGCCGCCCAAGGGCTGTCTTCTGGCACAGCGACTACTATGTTCACTGGCTTAGCTGTGTTCTTGCTGTAATGCAGTTCACATAATGTTTGCACGTCACTTTCAGTTTCTTCTATCCAATCCCTGCCCGTTATGCCGATATCAAAAAGGCCATCCGACACGTACGAACCTATTTCTTGAGGTCGCAACACTCTCACAGATTCAATTCTTGGATCGTTAATATTGCCTTTATAATCAACAATCGAACCTCTGGTAACAGGCAGGTCGGCATCGGAGAGTAACTCGAGTGTAGATTTTTCCAAGGACCCTTTAGGGATAACTAGTCGTAACATATATACAACCGTACAGGCTTTATGTCGCTCACTAGTACTATTTAATCATGTTCTGGGACTACGGTGACTTTGATATCTTTTCCGAGCTCAGCCACGTCTTGTATTCTTCCTCTCCAGAGATCACTGATCGCTTGAGTGCTATCTCCTGAAAAGATGCTCACTCCATCGCTGCCTCCAATAAATGCAGGAGCTAGGAATAATTGGTACTCGTTGACCAGTCCTAAATCATGGAAAGCTTTATAAGTTGAAGCACCGCCTTCTACGAGGAGTTGCAGCACTCCATCACCTCCAAGCTCTTCTAATAACCCAAAGAGATCTCCCGTGAATTCATAACAAGGGTGAACTGCAGCTTCAGTGGGTACCTTTCCTAGAACTACGCGCCGTGGGTCAAGGTTTTGATGAATGCCGTCATCGGGTATCCAGTCTCGGACAGTTAACTGCGGGTTATCCGAAATTACAGTACCTTTCCCGACACATATAGCATCCGAATACGCCCTCAGTTTATGGCCTTCTCTCCTAGCTTCCGGGCCTGTTATCCATTGACTAGAACCATCAGGAGCGGCAATCTTTCCATCTAATGTCGTTGCTATCTTAAGAACCACATAAGGTCTGCCTGTCTTCCTATGATGCACATAGGGAGCCAGTTGATCTGACACTAGGGCTTCCAGCACACCAACGACCACGTCTATCCCAGCATTTTGCAGGGACTTAATTCCCTCTCCATATACCTGATGGTCAGGGTCTTTCATCCCTATAACGACACGGCTAATACGGCTTTCAATGATTCGCTCTACACATGGCCCAGTCTTGCCGATGTGAGAACAGGGCTCCAACGTCACGAAGAGGGTTGCTCCTTGCGCTTTCTTTCCAGCCTCATTAAGACATACGGTTTCTGCGTGTTCGCCTCCAAATTCTTGAGTGAATCCATCAAACACTCGACCGTCTGAGGAGACTAGAACAGCTCCGACCCAAGGGTTAGGCATACATCTTGGTCTAGCTTTAGTTGCATTATTGATAGCACGTGCCATCATTTGCTCTTCGTGAGTTAATTTAGCATCAACCATGATGGTGTCCGTCATTTGGGTGAGGGTCGCTATTGTCCTGAAGCAATTTCACCGCATGCCCGAGAACATCAAGTACGGAATCCAAGCACTCAATGCTTCCTTTAGTTGAGCCAGGTAAATTGATTATAAGAGACTCGTTTAAAGTTCCGGCAACTAACCGAGATAAGCGCCCGAGCGGGTTAATTAACCTCATGGCTTCTGCTATTCCCGGAGCCTCACGTTCAAGAACAAGTTTCGTTCCTTCTGGCGTGAAGTCTCTGGGACCAAAACCTGTGCCCCCTGTTGTCACTATTAGCCCATGGAAATTTGAAGTTTCCTTTAATAACTCTTCTGATACGCTCTCTATGCCGTCAGGTATCACCGATCGAGAGACGATCTCCCAGTTAGAATCCTCTAAGAAATCCTGTATTTTTTTGCCAGAGATATCTTCCCTGTGACCAGTTGAAACCCCATCAGAAACTGTAATGATTTTTGCGAAAAGTTTGATTTTATTACCCATGTATCAACTCTACAGATGTTCGGACCCGACATCTCTTTCAATCTAGTTTGTTAACTTCCATTGGAACATCGACATCCCATCTGTACCGGAGTCTTGGGGCAGAATTTGTAAACCATTACCGATTTTTCGCCATCTCTCGTGAAATAATTTTTTCGGAATAAGGTTTGGGTGACGGTTTTCTAATGACTTCACAACGTCGACTGTCTCCTGATTCGTCACTGTACAAACGCTATAACTTAACACGCCACCATCTTTGAGTAGCCGAACAGATGAATCAAGGAGATCAATTTGTAGTTTGGCTAAATTTTTCACATCGCTCTCTTCGATTCTCCATCTTGAATCTGCGCGACGATGCAATACTCCTAAACCAGAACAAGGCGCGTCTACGAGTATGTGGTCAAAAACATGCGATGAGAATGGTGCACTCCTGCCATCACTGACCACTTGAGTTAGATTTTCTAGCGATAAGTTGGTCTTATTTTCGTGCATCAACTTATGCCTTGATTCATTAATGTCACAGGCTACGACTTTACGGGCTTGCGTTGCGAGTGCGGTTGCTTTTCCTCCGGGAGCCGAGCACATGTCTAATAAAAGGTCTTGCTCCGTGACACCGATAATATCGGTAATCCATTGTGAAGCTAGGTCTTGGCGATATCCATCGTCTCTGACAGAGACTGATGGCGCCTGATTCATTTTTTCTAGCATCTCAAAAGCATTCTTTTTCCCTAGATCTTTGATAAGTAATTCAATTATCCATTCTGGGTAGCTGAGTCTCGTACCTTCATTTGGCCAATTGATTCGTGCTTCTTCAGATATGCGGCGGAGTATTGCGTTGACAACACTTTTATTTTTTTTTGATGATGCCGAGACTGTTGCACTTACTGCAGCATGGCTTGGAACTCGCATATAGAGTATTTGGTAGGCACCAGCTCGCAATGAGGAACGTAACTTGGTTGGTGGAGGAACACTTAAATAACGATCGATGACCCAATCAAGTGATCGCCTCATGCGCGTTGTTCCGTAGACAATTTCGGTAATCAAATTTTTATCTCGCTGCTCCAACGATCTTCCTTCTAAAAGATTCGGGAGGACGATGTTAGCGAAACCATTCGTTTCATCTATCCGATAAAGGCATTGAATAGCTATTTCTCGTGCTTCAACGCCTGATTCTTTCATTGCCCCAGCCTTGCTTCAGCACCAAGACGTAAGCCATTTATCCAATCTCTTGCTGGCAATTCTTTCCGACCTTCAGGTTTTACTGTTATTAAATTTATTAATCCTTTGCCTGTTCCCACGACTACACCCCTAATTTCCCCAGGTTCTTGGTCTCCTAGGTCATCAAAGCCGGCCTCAAGAATACGCAACCGTTTACCGTCTAATAGGGTCCAAGCATTGCCTAATCGAATCACACGGTGAATTTGTGAAGCACTTTGAGTCCATTGGATCTGATGCTCTTCTGACTTTATCTTGCTGGCATAAATGGCATCGCCAATTTGAGGTTTAGGCACACCAAATCCAATGTTGAAGCAATCGATTAGCAGTTCTATTCCCTTTTCACACAACTCATTTCGCACCTCATTTAGTGATGCCTCGGAATTTAAGGGAATTGCTTCTTTTCGGTATATGTCACCGGTGTCTAGGGTTGTTTCTATCTTCATGACACAAACCCCTGTAAATTCATCACCTTCGAGAATTGCACGCTCAACAGGTGCTGCACCGCGCCATTTGGGCAACAAAGAAAAATGCAGATTCACTAGAGGCAAATCTTCAAGAATATGGGAAGGAATTATCTGGCCGAATGCAACTACTATCCCCAAGTCAACATCTACTTCCGAAAGCACAGTAAGGTCATGCGCTACAGGTATCCCAATTTTTTCACTTTCAACTTTTACGGGACTAGGGGTTACTTTACTTCCTCGCCCTCGGCGTTTATCTACTCCGGTGATGACTATTGGGATCTCTAGGCCCAAATCATGAAGGGCTCTCAGCGGTGGGACTGCTACCTCAGGGGTCCCAAGATAGGCAATTTTTTTTACCTCCTGAGGAACATCAGGAAGCACTATTGAATCCAGTTAGACCGGCTCCAGAGTTTTGTTGTTGGTCCATTATTCGCGTACGGAGAATTCTCTTTGCCTCTAGTTGCTGATCTTCGTCTAGGTATTCTAGAAGCAATCTCCCATCAAGGTGGTCCATTTCATGTTGGTATAACCTTGACTCTAATTCATCTGCTTCAATTGATATTTCATTTCCGTTAAGATCAAATCCTGTTATGTGGATCAACTTCGGTCGAATTATATTCCAAGACAAACCTGGCACGCTAAGACATCCCTCTTCAAATTCCCACTCTCCGTCGCTTTCTTTGATCACAGGGTTAATGAGGACCTTTGGGCCATCACCATAGTCATACACAAAAAACCGTTTACTTATTCCCACTTGGGGAGCAGCTAACCCAATTCCTGGTGCCTGGTACATAGCAGTCAGCATACGCTCACACGTAGAGATAAGGCCTCCATCAATATTTTCGACATCCTCAGCGACCTTCTTCAAGACTGGGTCACCGAAAACTCTAATCGTATAAGAATCCATACTTCTAGGATATAGCAGGATATGTAGCATGCAGAGGCTGTACTGTTTCTTAAATGGAAACTCACGGACATTATTTTGACCAAGAACCTGCCTCCAACGAATTGGAAGGGTCAGTAGAACTATCCCTTCCGGATTTCTCAGCTACTTTCGTTACGGCGAACAACGTCTTTTCTTGGAAGAAGCTGGACTCCGGAACAAAGTTTCTACTCCTCAATGTTCCTACCCCTGAAACACCCCCAAGAAATGCCCTAGATTTAGGATGCGGATATGGGCCAATTGCAGCTGTAATGGAACATAGGTTCCCTGATACAAAAATCTGGGGAATAGATGTCAACAGAAGAGCTATTGAGCTTGCAAAGAACAATACTCAAAACGATGAAACTACAATTTGCACACCTGATGAGGTTCCTAAAGACGTCATGTTTGACTTGATATGGTCAAACCCTCCGATACGAATTGGCAAAAAAAACCTAAAGAACTTATTAAACATATGGCTTGGACGCCTTAACATCTCTGGATCAGCTTATTTGGTAATCAATAAAAATCTTGGTGCGGACAGTGTTCAGAAATGGTTAGAAAATGAATCTTGGGTGACGAATCGGCTAAAGTCTCTCAAAGGCTACAGACTTCTTGAGGTCAAGCACCATGTCTGAACATTTATCAAACACTGAATTAAAGCGCCTCCACCGTGACTGGCGCAAGAAAACGAATAACCGACTTGCACTCATCATTGATGGCATTCAAGGTCCGTATAATGTGGGTTCAATCATACGCAGCTCAGCTGCTGAAAGAGTTGATTTTGCATGGTTTAGTTCGGGGGCTACAACACCAGACAATACAAAAACTGGAAAAACAGCTTTGGGGACTGATCGCTACCTCAAGTGGTCTGAATGCCCTGACGTCACTCAAGCAATTGAAACCGCAAAGTCAGAAGGATACCAAGTAGTCGGATTGGAACTAACTGAAGGTGCAGTCCCGATCCATGAACTAAAGCTCAACACAGATATTTGCTTCCTTGCAGGACATGAGGATCGAGGTGTAAGTAGACGAGCCCTTGAATGCTGTGATGCCATCACTTTTATCCCTCAATTGGGAAAAGTCGGATCCTTAAATGTTTCGGTCGCCGTATCAATCGCTTTATATGAGATGCGTAGACAAGGCTGGAATTAAGGCACTTTCCTTACGCGTTTATTGCTACCCTGACTCGTTCTTTCGGCCTATCAACTTTGGAAAGGGTTTCCAGCAGAAGTGAATGAGAGTCTGATTTAATAAGCCAGGATCCGTCAAGGGGGCCGAGAACCTCAATCCCCTCAATAACATCTATAAGCTCGACGTACTTCTTTGCTCCGGGACCAGATACTTCAACATATGAACCGTAAGGCGGCAACGACAACAATTTCCTTCGCCGCTGATTTAACTCACTCCAAGAGCTGAATTCTCCTGTTTTAATAAGTCCAAGAAGTTCACTCTTGTGAGAGTGCGTTTGAATAAGTACTTGACCACTCGCTCGAGACCTAGTGTTGGTTATCCTAACAGCCCGTATCAGGTTAGAAAGTGCGGTTTCTTCGCTTCTATAACCTCCCGCATATAGCTCTTGATCATAATCAGCGAAGAAGATTAGATCAGCCCAGTCAACCCTATGGAGAGCAGCATTTGTGCCCAAAAGGTATTTACCGTTGTGTAGATTAACGCTGTTACTATTTGAGTGAATTTCTTGGACGGGCTCTTGAAGTAGGGCTTCCAATTCTTCCTTTGCTCTACCGATTCCAATTCTAAGGTTTTTAAGTTTCATTGACAGACAGAATGAACAAACTATAGGCCTCCTATGGTTTCGTGAACATGTCAAATAATCTTCATTTGGTTGACTCATCTTTGAATTACATTCTGAACAGATCACGATTTCGCCACACGATGCACAAACGAGAAGTTTTGATCGCCCCTTGCGATTAAGTATGACTACGCTCCTTTCAGAGTTTTTCATTTGATCTATCACACCACTTGGCCAAAGACCGTGTCCTTTCCCCTCAGATTGCTTTGGGTCGAGCACACGAATTTTCCCCCATCCCGTGTTCATCTCGCCGTCTTTGGCTTCAGTTGTCTGAATTTCTTTTCTAACCTCGGGTGACAGTATCGGGGAGGTGAAGACGATTGGGATACCGATTATTTTCGCTCTCTTGAGTACAACATCTCTGGCATTCCAAGTTGGAGCAGCTTCATTTCTATAAGCATCATCATGCTCGTCGATGACTAATATTGCAGCAAGATCTTTTATTGTTGCAAATGCCGCTGATCTAGTTCCGACGATAGTCCCCCCTTGTGCTCCCACGAGCCAATCCTTTCCATGCAGTCCAGATTTTACGCCGAAGCCCTTCAGACGCCCCACTAGCAACTGCGCTTGCTTAACAGATGGAACTAAAATTAACGAGTTCCCGCGCTTAACTGTTTCTTGAATTATCGGCCACCTATCACCAAGGGGAGAGATCTCTCTTCCCGTTGCAGAAAATCTAGTGAAACGATTCGCTTTCGCTACTAAACGTTTAGATTGATCTAAAGATTCGTTTTCTTCATTCAGCCTTGCTCGTATCATGGACTTTGGGCTTGCTACTCTTAAAAATTTACTTACTGGACCATGCCAGTTTTTAGCGGCCCATTTCGCAAGATTAACTACTTCCGGACTGGGGCCTATCCCACTTATTTTCTTTAAAGGAATTAGTTCAACATTGGGTTTATCACTGGGATTAATTTCTGATACCCAACCGCGAACTATTCTGTTTCGAAATCGGATGCGTACAATTGTCCCAACTTGAATAAACTTGCTTTCTCCGGAGGCATTCCAGTCTTCTGGAACGAGATAATCAAATTCTTGCGATATCCCATCTATGTCTGGTATCACTCTGACTGCTTCTATCAGCCGATCTTTGGTGCTACTCATAAATATCCCCTGAAGGAAGGTTAGATTTTAGTGCTGTAAGGGGGCTATAAATTAAGAACACTCTTTAATGCATCAACTTTATTTAACTGCTCCCATGTAAAGGTTTCTTCTTCCCTACCAAAGTGGCCATAAGCTGCGGTTTGGGCGTAAATTGGTTTCCGAAGATCTAACTCATGAATGATGGCAGCAGGACGGAGATCAAAAATTTCATCTATTGCTGAAGAGATTGAGTCAGGGGACACAGTTTCGGTTCCGAATGTTTCGACGAGAATAGACATTGGCCTTGCAACACCTATCGCATACGCTACTTGGACTTCGCAACGTGAAGCAGCACCTGATGCAACAACATTTTTCGCTACCCATCGGGTTGCATATGCTGCACTCCTGTCGACTTTTGATGGGTCTTTACCTGAAAATGCTCCACCACCGTGTCGAGCCATGCCTCCATATGTATCTACTATTATCTTTCTCCCAGTCAAACCAGCATCTCCGACTGGACCACCAATAACGAATCGTCCAGATGGATTAACATGCACATCGTAGGCGTCATCCTGAAATTCTTCAGGGATCGTTGGGCGTATGACATGCTCAATCAGGTCCGGTTCTATTTGATGCGATCTATCGATTCCGGCGTTATGTTGTGTTGATACCACAACGTTTCTCAGACGGACAGGCCTGCCACCTTCATAGTCCATTGTGACTTGGGTCTTGCCATCTGGACGCAAGTAAGGAACCACTCCGCTCCGCCGAATTTCTGTTAATTGTTTGGCTAATCTGTGAGCAAGGTCTATTGGTTGAGGCATAAAATTCGGTGTTTCCTCAGTGGCATAACCGAACATAAGGCCCTGGTCCCCTGCCCCGAATGAGTCCCATTCATCTTTAGCTATTCCACTTCTAGCCTCAACAGAACTATTAACTCCCTCTGCGATATCGTTTGACTGCTCATCTATCGCAATCATGACGCCACAGGTATTACCATCAAACCCAAATGATGGCTTGTCGTACCCTATTCTGCAGATCGTTTCCCGAACAATACCAGGGATGTCAACATAAGCTTCTTCGGTTGTGATCTCACCTGTGACTAGAGCCATGCCAGTCGTGACTAAGGTCTCGCATGCAACTCTGCTCATAGGGTCTTTAGCGAGAAGAGCGTCAAGAATGGAGTCAGAAATCTGATCCGCCATTTTGTCAGGGTGCCCTTCTGTTACTGATTCTGATGTAAATGTGAAGGAGTCGTTCATGTCCTTACCTTATCTGTTTAGTAAGACAGAGTCTTATCTAATCTCCAATACTGCGTCGAGAATCCCGTCGGCAATAATACGTTTATCTGACAATGGAAGTGTCCATTTTGAGTCTTCGCTCATGATAGTTACCTCATTTGTATCGTGCGAAAATCCAACATTAGGTAATGAAACATTGTTGGCAACAATTAAGTTTAGATTTTTTTTCTTCAGTTTTTCGAATGCATTTTTCTCGAGGTCTTCAGTCTCAGCAGCAAATCCTACAATGGTTTGGTTGGGCTTCTTCCCGCGCCCCAAGTCAACGAGGAAGTCATGAGTGCTTGCTAGTTCGAGGCTCTCTAGACCTTTTGTTTTCTTAATTTTATGGCCCGATACTTCTGCAGGGCGAAAGTCAGCTATGGCCGCAGCCATTATTATCACATCAAAGCCTTCTTGGTTTCCCATAACAGCATCTTCCATCTCTTTTGCCGTTTGTGCGCACAAGACCGTAACGCCTTGAGGCGCATTATCAGGCATTGAAGTAACTAACGTGACATCCGCTCCACGCATATAAGCAGCTTTCGCTAACGCATATCCTTGCTTACCTGAGGATTTATTAGTGATATAGCGCACTGGATCTATAGGTTCTCTCGTTCCACCAGCTGTGATTAGAATCTTTAGATCAGCAAGATCTTTTTTTGTTAGTACGTACTCAACGGAAGAGAGAATTGATTCAACTCCAGCTAATCTTCCTTTACCTACATCACCGCCGGCTAATATTCCCTCTTCAGGCTCGACAATAACAACTCCTCGTTCTCTCAAAGTTTTGATGTTGTCTTGCACGGCTTGATGTTCCCACATCTCTGTATGCATTGCTGGACACAAGACCACAGGAGCCCTCGTGGCTAATAGTGTAGCTGTTAGCAGATCTCCCGAGATTCCCGAAGCATATGTGCCGATAAGTTTGGCTGTAGCAGGAGCGATCAATATAAGATCGGCTTCTTGTCCTAGCGTTGTATGCGGTATTGGGTCCTCGTCCTCCCAAAGGGATGATTTGACTGGTTCAGATGCTAAAGCACTCAATGTCACTTCGCCTACAAATTTCTTTGCAGCTGTCGTCATGATTGGAGAAACGAATGCCCCTGCATCAACAAGCCTTCGGCTTATCTCGATCGATTTATAGGCAGCAATTCCGCCTGATACCCCTAGTACAATCCTTTTGTCCGAAAGCATCATGAACACCCAATTACTCGGTTTCTTCTTCCTCTTCTTCAGGTTCGTCGACCTCGGCAATTACTTCTTCAACAACGACAGGTTCAGGTTCTTTCTTTTCCCCTGCTAAAACCTTGTCTTGGATAATCTCTTCAAAACTTATCGAAAGAGGCTTAGCAATACCATCTGCATGCACCTGGGGAGGCACGGAAACTCCCAGTCCCCCATCTAGCTGGTTTCTATATGCATTAATTTGCCTTGCTCGCTGAGCAGCTAGGGTCACAAGTCGAAATTTTGAATGAGAGTCTTCTTCCCCTTGTTTTAGAGATCTTTCAAGCAACCCCTCAATTTTAGGGTAAATCATTGAATTATTTTCGGTTGACATTCTTACTCCAAACTCTCGCTTTGCTTTGCGAAATATACACCTAATGGTAACGAGATTGGTTGAAAATACTACTTAGAGACGACAAATGAAGTATCTCACCTTTAATGGTCATTTGCTTGGCTCTCTATCAACGTTCGTATTTCTTGAATTGTGCGCTCTAAGTCATCATTGATAATGATGTGTGCTCCTAATTCTTTTGCTCTCTCGCGTTCTAGTTCCCCTTTAAGAATTCTTTTCTCTACCTCAGCCTCAGGGTCCCCTCTGCCCCTAAGTCTTCTTGCTTGGTCTTCTACGGAGGGGGCATCTACGAAGATCAGAAGTGCTGGTATGGACTTCTCTATGACAGCTGTAGCTCCTTGAACATCAATTTCAAGCAATATATGCATACCTTCTGGCGCTTCGGGAAGCGGTGTCCCATACAAATTCCCTTGAAATTCTGCCCATTCCAGAAACTTTCCACTATCGATAGAGGACTCAAATTGTTCACGGTTGACGAAAACATAACTATCAGGGCTCTCACCGGCTCGAATAGGTCTAGTAGTCCAACTTTTTGAAAGCCAAAGATTCTCCATGGAGTCGATAAGTGATTGTGCAATTGTCCCTTTGCCAACTCCGCCAGGACCGGAGACTACGATAACCATGAATATTTAACTAAACTCTGAGACGAGTGCTGCTCTTTGTTGGTCGCCTAACCCACGGAGACGCCTGCTTTCGGCGATTCCTATCTCTCTCATAATACGACGAGCTTTTACTTTTCCTATTTTTGGCATTGATTCAAGCACTGCGAGAACTTTAGTCCGACTTACGATTTCATTTGAGTCAGACTTCTCAAGGACTTCGCTAATTGTAAGTGAACCCATTTTGATTAGCGCTTTGAGTTCAGCCCTCACTCTCCTTGCTTCAGCAGCTTTTTCTAAAGCTGCACGCCTTTGTTCGTCGGTGAGTTTCGGTGGTGCGGGCATATCTAAATAATAATTCTCACACCCGAAAAAACGGTGAATGCTATATATTTTTTGGCGATATCTGTGAGATCTCCATTATGATTTCACGGGCTGCTCTCCTAGGGTCAGCACTTTTCAGGACAGCGCGACCTATTACCAGCAAGTCAGCGCCGTTATCTATCGCAGCTAGAGGCGTTGCAACGTTAGCTTGATCATGGTGTTCAACTCCCCGAGGTCTAATTCCTGGAACTACAAATGTCAGATCGGGAACTATCTGATTCGCTTCTTCTAGATTCTTTGCTGAGCAGACAATTCCTTTACAACCCGATGACTTTGCAAGACTAAGACGTTCTGCCATTAAGGTTTCTGGCGTTTCTTTCTGGCTGGTGAGAATGGTTACGCCTAAAGCTGAAGGCACTTCCAACTCCGCATTTTCTGCTCCCTGCGTAAGCCCTTCAACGCCGGCGGTCAGCATTTCTTCTCCTCCAGCTGTATGCAGGGTTAAGTAATCGATACCTAGTGAACCTAGTACTTTTGCAGCTCGTCCTACGGTATTAGGTATATCGTGCATTTTTAAATCAAGAAATACCTTGTATCCCATATCCTTTAGCGTGCCAATGATATCTGGCCCAGCTGCGCTGAATAATTCAAGACCTATTTTTGCTACGCCAAAGTATGGATTCAAATCTCTAGCTAATCGCACAGCTACTACTAGATCATCTACGTCAAGCGCTATAGCGAGCTTATTCGTAATTTCTGGTTTAATTTCAATCTCTTCTTCCATCTATTTCCATTTCTCTTTTCGTTATGTTTTATGAGCAAGGCCCTTAATTGCATCGATGCTTTCAAAGTCATTACCTTTGCACCACCGAGCTAAGTCAGTGATGATTTTCGAAGACACACGAGGATTAGCAAAGTTTGCAGATCCTATTTGAACTGCTGATGCCCCAGCCATCAAAAACTCAATTACATCTTTTGCCGAGGCAACACCCCCTACACCTACAATCGGAAAATCTGGCATGGCTGAGTAGACATCAAAGACTGAGCGGATTGCGACGGGTCGAATTGCAGGTCCACTTAATCCGCCACCTCCAGCACCAAGCAATGGCTTTCTTTTATCAATATCTATCACCATCCCCATTACAGTGTTGATTAAAGTAACCCCATCAGCACCCGCTTCTTTGGCAGCGTTTGCAATCTCAACTAAGTTCGTAACATTTGGGCTTAATTTAGCCCAGCGAGGCGCTTTAATCTGGCTAGTTGCCTCCACGACTTCATATGTGCTGGCAGGAGTATGGGAGAACATTTTCCCGCGGTCTTCAACGTTTGGGCAAGATATATTCAACTCTACTGCTTTAACTGCTGTAGGCAGGTCAGAGCATAGATCTGCGGCAGCCGCATAATCTTCAATTGTCCTTCCCCATATGCTCAAAACAACAGTGATCTCCTTATCAATTAATTGCGGAAGGATATGTTCCATCCAGTATGACAAACCAGGTCCCTGTAGCCCGATACTGTTGATCATCCCTTTGGGAGTCTCATGTAAACGGGGGGCACTATTACCTTCCCATTCATATGCAGAAAGGCTTTTGACAACTAAAGCGCCAACACCTGATAGATCCGTGACAGACGATAGTTCAGTACCATGCCCTGCTGTGCCTGAAGCTAGCATCACAGGATTTTTTAGATTCACATTACCCACTGAGGTAGCCAAGGAGTTCAACATATCCGTACTTTGAGCAGCGATCTTAGAGCTCATTAGTTTTACCGCTGTTCTCATTTTCTATATGAAAATCTTGAAGAGATTTCACTTTTAATGGATGCTCGCTCCAGTCAATTAGCCCTTTCGCAAGAGCCAAACCTGATGAAGCTGTTGTTAGAAGAGGTATCCCTCTTTCGCCTGCAGCTTTTCGGATGTGGGCTCCGTCAGCACGTGGACCCCTTCCACGTGGAGAATTAATAACCAGTTGAACCTTTCCAGATTCTATTAATTCAACAGCCGTTACCCCATCATCGTCGCCTATCTTCGCCACGATATCTGAGACCTCCAAACCTGCGTGCCTTAACGCTTCGGCAGTTCCCACTGTCGCTGCGATAGAGAAACCTAATTCTTTAAATAGTATTGCTGACTGTATACCTTGGGTCTTATCACGGTCCGCCACTGAGATGAATACAGTTCCGTCTTTTGGCAAAGACATTCCAGCAGCAAGCTGGCTCTTCACAAATGCCAATCCAGGTGTAGCGTCAATACCCATTACTTCGCCGGTTGAACGCATCTCAGGCCCCAATACGGCGTCTGTATTTGGGAACCTATTAAACGGCAGCACTGCTTCTTTTACTGCGGTGTGGCTAAAGGTCTTCTCTTGATCTAATAAACCAACACTACGAAGCGTTTCTAAGGTTTCTCCCATCATCACCCTTGCAGCGATTTTTACGAGAGGCACTCCCGTAGCTTTAGAGATAAACGGCACAGTTCTTGAGGCTCTCGGATTTGCTTCAATAACGAAAACGGTCTCTGAATCACCTATACGCTTTACTACGAATTGGATATTTATTAGCCCAATAACATTTAACTTTTCAGCTATCAAAGAAGCGTATTCTGTCAAGGTTGCAAGTGTAGTTTCACTGAGATTGACAGGTGGCGTTACACATGCACTATCACCGGAATGAACTCCCGCTTCCTCAACATGTTCCATAATTCCGCCAATAATTATTTCTCCGGAAATATCCCTAATGGCATCCACATCTACTTCCGTGGCATCCTCAAGGAATCGATCTATCAGCACCGGACGTTCCGAGGATAATCCTCCTTCCTTGCCTAAACTCCCAGATACAGTCAGCTCTTGCATGGCATCTTTTAGTTGCTCTTCGTCATAAACTATGCTCATCGCTCTTCCTCCCAATACATAAGAAGGGCGGACTAGGACGGGGAACCCAACTCGCTTAACGATCTCTATCGCCTCAGAAACTGCTGTAGCCGTCCCGCCTGGCGGCTGCGGTATCTCAAGTTGGTTACAAACCGAATTCCATCTTTCTCGGTCCTCTGCAAGATCAATTGAATCAGGAGGCGTACCGACCACTAGATCCTTGGGCAACGCCGATGCAAGTTTAAGAGGAGTTTGCCCACCTAGACTCACAATGATTCCGGCAATGCCCGGACCATCGACTAACTTAGCTGATTCAGTTTCGGCGTCTAAGATATTTTTCACATCTTCCTCAGTTAGAGGCTCAAAGAAAAGTCTGTCGCTTGTGTCATAATCGGTTGAAACAGTCTCAGGATTGCAGTTAATCATCACAGTCTCATATCCAACTTCACTCAATGCAAAACTTGCGTGCACGCAACAGTAATCGAATTCAATTCCTTGTCCGATTCGGTTAGGGCCTGAGCCCAATATGACAACTTTCGGTTTTTCTGATGGAGCGACCTCTGTTGTATCTTCGTAGGTTGAATAGTGGTAGGGCGTATGAGCTTCAAATTCTGCACTACATGTGTCTACCGTTTTGTAAACAGGTATAACTCCTGCTTCTATTCTAGCCTTTCTTACCTCCTCACTTTCTGTGTTCCAAAGGTAAGCAAGCTGTTTATCGCTAAATCCGAGCCTTTTTGCCCTCCGTAAATCCTGATTTGAAATTGTCTCGACTGAGAGACTTTCAAGGTATTCGCGCTCCTCTACAATTATTTGAAGCTGGTCAAGGAACCAGAAATCTATATACGTCTCTTCGTGAATTTTCTCTATTGAGATGCCTCTGAGAAGCAGTTCGCCTATTTGGAATAATCTTTCAGGTGTTGGTATCGATACTTTTCTGAGCAATTCATCATCGCTTAGACTTTCAAAATCCTTTTCTCCTGGGTCAGCATTGAATCCATGCCTCCCCAATTCAAGAGACCTTAGAGCTTTCTGTAACGATTCAGGGAATGTTCTCCCAATGGACATCACTTCTCCAACTGACTGCATTTGCGTACCCAGAATATTTTCTGTTCCAGGGAACTTCTCAAAAGCCCAGCGAGGTATCTTCGTAACCACATAGTCAATCGTTGGTTCGAAACTAGCAGGAGTTTTCTTTGTAATATCATTCGGTATCTCATCTAGCGTGTATCCCATAGCTAGCTTGGTAGCAATTTTAGCTATCGGGAAGCCAGTAGCTTTTGACGCAAGCGCTGATGACCGACTTACTCTTGGGTTCATTTCAATAATTACGTATTCTCCGTTTTCGGGATTCACTGCAAATTGCACATTTGATCCACCGGTTTCTACACCTACTCGCCTCATACAGGCGAAAGCAGCATCTCTTAGCATCTGGTATTCAACATCAGAGAGAGTTTGAGTAGGTGCAACTGTTATAGAGTCACCTGTATGAACCCCCATTGGATCAAAGTTTTCTATGGCACAAACAACTACACAGTTGTCTGCAGTATCTCGCATCACTTCAAGCTCGAACTCTTTCCAACCTTTAATTGATTGCTCGATTAGAATTTCACTTATTGGACTTGCTGCTAAGCCGTTTTTAGCGAGGTTCTTAAATTGTTCAGGTGTTTCGGCTATGCCCGTCCCTTTTCCACCAAGGATGTACGCTGGCCTAACAATAACTGGCAAACCTATATCTTCAATGATCTTGTCTGCATCTTCCATACTGTGAGCAACACCACTTATTGGGACAGATAACCCGATCTCAATCATTGCTTCTTTGAATTTTGCTCTATCTTCAGCTGTAGAAATTGCCTCTGCATCTGCGCCTATCAGCTCAACTTTATACTCATCAAGAATTCCTTCTCTCTCTAGGTCCATGGCTAAATTAAGCGCAGTTTGCCCCCCTAGCGTCGGGAGCAAAGCATCCGGTCGCTCTTTGATAATTATCTCTTTCAGTACTTCAACTGTCAGAGGCTCTATATAAGTTGCATCAGCGAAATCTGGATCTGTCATTATCGTCGCCGGGTTCGAATTAGCTAAGATAACCTCATAGCCTTCTTCACGCAAGACTCTGCATGCTTGCGTTCCAGAATAGTCAAACTCACAAGCCTGACCTATTACTATCGGCCCGGACCCTATTAGAAGAATCTTATGAATATCTGTTCGTTTGGGCATTTATTTTGCCGCCTCTTCCATTAGTTTTGCAAAATCATCAAATAGATAAGAGCTATCATGTGGGCCGGGTCCTGCTTCTGGATGATGCTGAACACTAAAGGCCGGCGCGCTTTTCAGCCGGATCCCTTGGCATACCCCATCGTTTAGGTTTATGTGAGTTACTTCCGCAACTTTTGCTATTGAGTCCGGGTTAATAGCAAAATTGTGATTTTGACTTGTTATCTCGACAACACCATTGTGTACTTGCTGCACGGGATGATTTCCTCCATGATGTCCAAAGGTCATCTTTTCGATCGTTCCGCCTACAGCCAATCCAAGAAGTTGATGCCCAAGACATATACCAAAGATAGGAACCTTCCCGATCAATTCAGATATTGTCTTAGGTGCCCCTTTCACAACTTCTGGGTCGCCTGGTCCGTTTGATAAGAAAACACCATCTGGGTTAAGTTCTAGAATTTCCCTTGAAGACGTAGATGCTGGAACAACGAAAACGTTTCCTAGACCCTTTAAATGGTTTATGATCGTGGCTTTAATACCAAAATCCATGGCCACGATTAACTTGTCTTGGCGATCTCCCTCAATCATATAGCTCTCGCTAGTTGTGACTTGCGAAACAAGGTCAATACCTGACGTTCCTGGCTCAGATTTAGCAATTTCGTGAAGCTCATCCGCTGGTAATGTTCCAAAAGCTGCAGGCATAGCACCGGATTCTCTTATATGCATGGTTAGCCTCCGCGTGTCAAGCCCTGCTATCCCTGGTATTTTCATTTCTTCCAGGAAAGAGTTTAAATCAGTTGTTGCACGCCAGTTGCTGTGACGACGAGCTAAGTCTCTCACAACGACTCCCCTACAATGAGGCCGACCGCTTTCGTTATCTACTTTATTTACCCCATAGTTTCCAATATGTGGATAAGTGAAAGTGATGATCTGCCCAGCATAGGAGGGGTCTGTTATAACTTCTTGATAGCCGCTAAGAACGGTGTTGAACACTACTTCACCTGTAGCGTATTCTTGGCTCGGGGAATGACCAATGTGACAACCTTGAAAGATTGCTCCATCTGCTAGGACTAGCGTTGAATTATTAATCCTGATCACCTTCACTTTCCATGGTCTTGAACTACTTCATCAATAACTACTAGTTTTCCGTCTACAAGTGTGTGACTTACTAAGCCTTTCAACTCGATATCTTCAAATGCAGTTACTGAACACTTACTGGCCATTAGATCTCCTTCAAAGACCCAAGTAACTTCTGGATCAAACACAGCGAGGTTTGCTGGTCTGCCGGGCACAAGGTCTCCTCCATGCGTGTCAGCGATGCCAGCTATTTCTGCAGGGGACCAAGATAAGAGCCTAAGGATTTCTTTCAGCGGAATATCAAGATGCATTATTGATGCTCCCAGCGCTGCCTCAAGTCCTGTAGTGCCAAACGGAGCATCTGCAAACGCTTGGTGTTTTAAGTGATCTTGACATGGGCTGTGTCCTGTTGCGATCGCATCTACAGAAGTTATTAGCTCTTTAACAGATGCTATTTCTTGTTTTGACCTTAATGGGGGGAGGACTTTATACCGAGCATCGAAACTGGTAATAAAGGATTCGTCTAAAGAGATATGATGAGGCGATACTTCACACGTAATTGAAGCCCCATTTGATTTAGCTTCATTTATTATTTCGATGGACTTCGCCGTTGAAATTTGCTGAAAATGCAAATTTGCGCCAGTGAGTAGAGCCAATTGCGATAATTGAAAGACTTCTATTTCTTCAGCGACTGCGGGAATCCCTGGAATGCCTAGTTGCGAGGAAACCGCTCCTTCATTCATCACTCCCTTTGGCGATAGGAAAGAATTGGAACATGAGTAAAGCAGAGTTATATCGTACTTCTGTGAATACTCCATGATTCGTCTTGTGGTTTCAAAGTCGGTCAATGGAGGACCACTAGCCGAAAACAACTTCACTCCTGCATCCGATATCTCTCCTAAAGGTGACATAGTCCCCGCATCATTATGGAGAGTTGCTGAGCCAGCAACAATAATTTCGCATGATGCTTCTTCAGATAGTTCCATTAGTGCTTTTACTGAACTTGCGTTATCAGCCACAACAGAATTCCTGGCGATCGCCACAACAGCGGTGTATCCTCCTTTAACTGCGCTTTCAGTTCCTGAGATAATCGTTTCTGAAAGTTGGTCCTCTGGCCCACCTAGGTAAGCATTAAGGTCTACAAAACCAGATGATACGATTTTCCCTTGAACATCTAACGTTTCTCTCCCTTTAAGCCCCTTCCCTATTTCAGCTATACGGCCCTCGGAATCTATTAGGACATCAGCGAATCGATCGCCAGATTTATCTATGACTCTGCCCCCTTGAAGTAATAGCTCACTCATCACTGAAACCTTCAAGCTTATTTACACTTCCCGATCCTAGAAGGTGATACAAGGCGCTCATTCTAATTATCACTCCATTCGCTACCTGATTGTTTATCACTGATTTGGGGTTTTCCTTGATGGTGCTAGAGACTTCAACTCCTCTGTTCATAGGTCCAGGATGCATAATCAATGATTCAGGCTTCATATTCTTTGCTCTGCTATCTGAGAGCCCATATTCTTTTGCGTATTCCCTAAGTGAGGGGACAAAGGATTTCTGTTGTCGCTCAAGCTGCATTCTGAGCATATAAAGAACATCTGAGTCCTCTATAACAGAGTCAAACTGGTCAGTGGTTTCCACACCCCAGTCATCGGAATTGAATGGCATTAAAGTTTTTGGGGCAACAAGTGTAACGGAAGCTCCTAAAGCCAAGAAAGCTTTGACATTAGAGCGGGCAACCCGAGAATGTTTTATATCACCGACTATTGATATTTTTTTGCCATTAAGTTCCCCCAACTGTTTACGTATCGTGTAGCAATCAAGCAACGCCTGAGTTGGGTGCTCGTGGGAACCATCTCCAGCATTGATGACAGCAGCGTCGGTCCAGCGCTGTAACAGCCACGGGACTCCTGCAGAGCCGTGCCTTACTACTATTGCGTCAACACCCATAGCTGAGATTGTTTCTATGGTATCTCTGAGACTTTCTCCTTTCTTGACCGATGAGGATCCGATACTGAAATTCAAACTATCTGCAGAGAGGCGCTTGGAGGCTGTTTCAAAACTTAGTCGCGTTCTCGTTGAATCCTCATAAAACAGGAGAGCAATAGTTTTTCCTCTTAATGCAGGGACTTTAGGAATTCGACGATTACTTACTTCGCGGAAATGATCACTGAGAACTAAAATCTCTTCGATTCCAGATTTCCCTAAATCATCTATGCCGCGAATATGTTTTTTCGTCATGGTTTCGAATCTTTCATTACACCTAATAAGACGCCATTTTCCGTGACATCTACTAGTTCGTCTCTTCGGGTTGGTACATTCTTCCCAACATAATCAGGTCGTATTGGAAGCTCGCGATGACCACGATCAATCATCACCGCCAACTGAACTGCTGCTGGACGTCCAAAGTCCACGATTGCATCCATTGCAGCTCTAATAGTTCTTCCGGTAAAGAGCACATCGTCTACTAGCACGACGATCTGGGATGCCAGGTCAAAAGGCATGTTGGTTGGGTTACTAGGTGCTACTTGCCGGATGCCAATATCATCTCTATAGAAAGCAACATCTAAAGTCCCGACGGGCACATTCTGCTTTTCGATCTCTAGAAGATTCTCAGCCAGTTTACGCGCTAGGTGCACTCCACCAGCTTCTAAACCAACGAGTACGAGCTCTGATAGTCCTCGATTCTGCTCTAAAATTTCGTGTGACATTCTCCAAAGGGCTCGACGAACAGCGTCTGCGTTCATAATCTCTGACCGCGCATGAAAAACGCCCCTGTTATGGGGCGTGTCTCCGCGTTCTGATTCGGCCATCTCGGCACCTTTCTCCGTTTGAGCCTCACCGGACTCAATTTACGGTTTCGTCTAAACTATCACCACTTCCCTATTTTGACATGTTAAGGGAAAATTTTTTGCTGCTAAATAACTGGATCGTCAGGTCGAAGAGATCCACAGATCCCCGCTATTACTCCGTTTATGAAAGGGCTTGATGACTCTGTAGAATATTTAGTCGCTAACTCGACGGCTTCGCTAACTATTACTGCTGATGGGATGGTCGTAAATTGTTTTAGCTCAAGAACCGCTATCCTAAGAATCGCTAAATCTACTAGTGGCATCCGATCTAGATCCCACTTGTGACTTGCTTCATCGATCAGGGAATCAATATCTGGAAGCACGTCAATAAGCGCATCAAATAATTCTTTAGCATATCCATCAAGCTGGACAAGCATATCCTTTTCTAGATCCAGTAGATTCTTTGATTTAGATTCAGACTCGTAGATGAGACCTAAAACTGTCTCTCTTCCATGACGACGATTAACTATGTATTCTGGGGTATCTTCAGGCAGTCCGCCTTGCTTGCTTGATGCCATGATACAAATCTCAAGCCCTACTAATGTAGGACGCTGTTCTGGTGTCTACTTTTATCTTCTCGCCAGTTTCCAGAAATAATGGAACTTGCACATTCAAACCGGTTTCTAGAACAGCTGGTTTCGTGGCACCGGAAACTCTATCGCCTTGGATTCCGGGTTCAGTTTCAGTGATTATTAGCTCCACTGATGCCGAGAGTTCAGTACCTACAATTTCGCTCCCAAACATTAGGAGGATAGCTGTATCTGATTCAACTATGTAATTTGGTAAATCCCCGACAGAGTCAGGCGTAACGTTGATCTGTTCATAAGTTTCGTTGTCCATAAAGACGAGGTCAGATCCATCTCTGTAGAGATATTGCATTTCACGCTTATCAATATTTACGCGCTCTAGTGACTCTCCAGCTCGGAACGTCTTTTCTATTACGGATCCTGTTCTGACATTCTTTAGTTTTGTTCTTACAAATGCTGGCCCTTTCCCTGGCTTCACATGCTGAAATTCAACTATCTGCATTAGATTACTGTCAACCATCACAGTCCAACCGTTTTTAAAATCGTTAGTGGATATGGAAGTCATTTATGAATCCTTTTCTATCGGCTTATACTCTAACCGTATGAGTTCCCTACTTGGGTGCGTTTATCATAGTTAGTTAAATATTCAACTCCGCTGTCTGTCACTAGGAGTAGGTCTTCCCACCGGATACCATATGAACCTTCAATGTAAATACCGGGCTCCACGGTGACCACCATCCCCTCTTGGATTATGTCATCACTTTTGCTATTGATCCTGGGGTATTCATGAATTTCCAAACCTACACCGTGACCAGTTCCATGAAGAAATTCTGCACCAAGTATCGCATTTGATAGGGCGTCACGACAGATTGCATCAACTTCCTTTGCTTTAATACCTGGGCGAATCGCTTCAATAGCTTTCGTTTGAGCATCAAGCACTATCTGCAAAGCGTATTCTTGTTCTGCGCTAAGTTTTGATAGAGGAATCATTCTCGTCATATCAGAGCAATAACCTTCAAAATTAGCACCTACGTCTACAAGTAAGAGATTGGTATCCATGATGCGTTGTTCAGTGGGGCGTGCATGGGGAAGTGCACTGTTCTTACCAGCTGCAACTATTGGCGGGTAGGCTGCATTTAATGCACCATGTGTAATCATAAAAGATTCGATATTTTGAGCTAGTTCCCTTTCAGTTGTCTCTTTATTTAGTTCAGCTAAGGCGCTATCTAACGCCACACAAGTAATTTGAGCCGCAGTTCTTATCTTCTCTATTTCGCTTTTGTCCTTTATGCACCTAAGTTCCGAACAGAATTCATGAGCATTTATAACTTCTCCTTCTACAAGATCTTCTATTCTTTCTTTTGAACTCCATGAACACTTTTCCCCGTCTAAATGAATATTTCTCTCTTTTGAAAGCTCCGCAATTTCATTCAATGGGTTTGAACTAATAACGCACTTTACATTCACGCCATGCCTTGTAATTTCGACTGGTGCTTGTTCTGCATATCTTGAGTCAGTAAATAGTACTTGGCAGTTGTGATCTACATAAATTATTCCGTTTGACCCCGTGAAACCAGTCAGCCACCTAATAGTAAAGGAATCAAAAGCAATGAAACAAGCATTACGCTCTCCACACCATTCACTCAAACGAGTAAGTCTCTGTGGGTGAAATATTATTTCATCTTCACTAATCATCGTTTCCAATGATCTGATGAAAGGCTCGGATTGATAGCTCATACCCTTGTATCCCAAAGCCAATAATTGACCCATCCGCCACTGGGGCTACTACAGAAGTATGCCTCCATGATTCTCGCTGATTTGGATTAGATAGGTGCATTTCTATGATTACGCCTTCATAGGCAGATAAAGCATCATGAATTGACCAGCCATAATGAGTGAGTGCTCCGGGGTTTATGATTATGCCGACGTGTTTGCCTCTGGCATTTTGGATTTGGTTTACTAGGTCTCCTTCATTATTGGATTGGAAGTGAACTAATTCATAACCAAATTCGTTCGCAACTCTTTCTGCGCATTCAATATGGTCTTGCATCGAAGCTGACCCATATATCTCCGGCTCTCGTTCTCCAAGCAAGTTAAGGTTAGGCCCCATTAATAGTAGGATTGACTTCATTGGACGACCTCCAAAGCTTTCTCTAGTATATTTTGATCCTGGACAAGCACAGGTTCAACTCCATTTTCTCCATCTAGAACAAATGTGATCCCATCTTGAGACTTTTTGTCTCTTGAGAAAAGCGAAATGACTCTTTCAAGATTCATACTTTCTCCTAGTTTCATTTGAAGATCATAGTGGTCAAGAATCTCCTCGTGATATGCAACTCGGTTTTCTCCAATTCGCCCCATGAGAAATGCAACTTCAGCGGCATATCGGATACCTACTGCTACAGCCTCGCCATGGGCTAGTGTAAAGTCATTTTCGAGCTCTAGTGCGTGGGCTAACGTGTGACCATAATTAAGAATTGCTCGTTTTCCAGTTTCACGCTCATCTTGGGCGACAATATCTGATTTAACTTTGATGCATTCTAGCACTGTGTCGATCAGCCCAAATTCCCGCATATCAGCCGCACCAAGAAAGTGATACTTAGCTACTTCCCCGTAACCACATTTCCATTCGCGATCTGGAAGGGTACGAAGTGTATCAACATCACATACAACAGCTTCCGGTTGCCAAAAGGTTCCGATTAAGTTCTTTCCTTCAGGAAGATTAACTCCTGTTTTTCCTCCGATGGCTGCATCAACCATCCCGAGCAATGTGGTTGGAATATTAATTACCTTTAGACCTCTGTGGTAGATTGAAGCGGCAAAAGCCGCAACATCAGTTACCATTCCTCCACCCAGGCCAATGACGATATCTGAACGGTTTAAACCCCAATCAACCCATGCCCTGCATAATTCAATAGCGGTTTCTATCGACTTAGAGTTCTCACCTACTCCAATATCAAAAATCTTGTGGTCTTTACTTAAAGGAATCTCTACTCCGATTTGCCCCTGAGTTACAACTGCTACTCTTTTTACGGACTCAGGATAATATTTCTCGACATCACCTAGGCAATCCGACCCAACAAGCACTGGGTAACTTCTCTCACCTAAATTGACTTTAATTTCTTTCATCTCCACATTACGAGAGTAGTCACGGAAATTAACTTTTGCAGGGAGTTAACCGCAGAAGTGTTATCTCCCGACAGCATCAGAAATTACATTTTCTATGCCCTCAATTGATGTATTCTGACCTGTCCAGAGCAGGAACTGCAAAAGGGCTTGATGAATCAACATGCCCAAGCCTGAAAATGTGCTCGCTCCCAAACCTTTAGCTTGTTGAAGAAATTCTGTCTCAATGGGGTTATAGACAAGGTCTATTACAGTTTGGCTAGCAGATAAAAACTCAACTGGGACTGGCAACAAGGATTCTGTGGGGGTCCCAGCCATTCCAAGCGGTGTTGAATTCACCACAATATCGCACGCTGCTAGATCTTCGTAGCTACCTACTCTTGCATTAGGTCCTCCAAGATAAGCAGCTTCCTTGGCTTTTGAGTTACTTCTGTTCACAACGATAATCTCTTTAACCAGATCCTTCCCCAGACTATTTATGACTGAACGGGCTGCACCACCGGCTCCAACAATTGCGAGGGACTTTTGATTGAGCGGCTGATTAAGCTGCGACTTCAAAGCGTTTACGAAACCGTCACCATCTGTATTAGCCCCTATGAGATTATCCCCATCCCAGAAGACACAGTTAACTGCGTTCAACTTAATAGCAGTTTCAGTTAACCCATCTAGATATGGAATCACTGCCTCTTTCAAGGGCATCGTTACAGATAGACCACGAATATTCTTTTCCCTAACTGCATTTATGCACTCACTGATTTCATTCACCGAGACTTCTACTGCATAGTAACCCCAATTTAAATTCTCTTGCTTGAATGCAGTGTTATGAATAAGCGGAGAAAGAGAATGCGTTATGGGCTTACCCACAACCGCAGCAATGAATTCTTGACGGTTGGATTCAGGAAATTCAACCACAGCCGAGTTCTCTCTCTACACAGATTAAAACGGCAGCATTAAAGTCTTCCTGTGTGACTGCGAATGTATGAGACCCTACACCAGATTCGTCAGTTCTTACATAATATAACCAGTCTCCTTGAGCAGGCTGAAGAGCTGCCTCTATTGATGCCCTTCCAGGAGCACTTATAGGGGTTGGAGGCAACCCTAAAACAAGTCGTGTGTTATAAGGTGAGTCAACTGCTAAATCGCTTAGTGTTAATTCTCTATCACCGCCAAGGGCATAGACGATAGTTGCGTCTATCCCCAAGGGTATTGAACGTTCTAATCTGTTGTAAATCACTCTAGCTATCTTGGCTCTTTCCTCTTCGAGTGCTGCTTCCTCCTCAATTAGTGATGCAATGATCAGTACCTCATAAGGACTTACACCCAGATTGCTGGGAGGATTTATTAGACCAGTTTCTTCTGCGACAATATCGAATTGGGAGCTCATTCGCTGAAGAAGGCTCTCTTCATTCCCAAGTGATGACTCGTCTACGTCGTAGGTATCGGGAAAGAAGATGCCTTCCTTAATAAAGCTTAAAGAGATACCAAGACTTGACGGAGTATCAGAATTATTAATGGCTTGTTTAAGCTCCTCTGGATTAAAGTCCGGCAATTGATCCAGAAGTGTTTCTTGCATCTCGATTAGAGTTAGGCCTTCGGGAATGGTCACGAAAAACCTATCATCAGGGATTTCCATTGGTCCTGCTAATAGATTTTCTTTGACATCCCAAGCTGAGCTATTTACCTGAAATGTATAGATACCTGCTTGGAAATCGGAGGCATTTTTGAATCTTAAGTAGTACCTAAAAACAGTTGCATTGGCAACAACGTCATTATCAGCAAGGATTCTTGCAATATCATCCGCAGATGCCCCTTGAGGAATTTCAATATTTACCGCAATTCCTGGTTCACCTGGTGGGTCAAGTTGGTCATCAATCCACCCTTTGACAAAGCTGTATGTTGTTAGCGAGAGAATTAGCAGAACACCTATGAATACCCCAAACCGTAAAGCCGTGCTTGTTCTTCTAGGAAGACGCTCCCAGTCTCGGTCATCATAATATTCGTCTTCATACCAAGGTGGTAGATCTTGAGGGTAAATACCTTTCGGACTTGAGTTATCCGTTTGGTCAATTTCGTTATTCGTTCCATATACCCCTAAGAAAAAGTTTTCATAAGGCGCATTGAGCCCTTCTTGTTCTAATTCTCTAGGGTCGATGTCTGGATATACAGATTGACTCTCCTGATTAGAGCGCTCTGATTCTTCATTATCCTCACTCATGCAACTATTCCAGGTGTGGCATCTTTTGAATTGTTATAAGAATCAATCCAACCTTGCAAGATAATTGCAGCAGCTACTTTATCGACAACACTTTTCCTTTTATCGCCCTTTACATTTTGCTGAAGGAGTATTTGTTCAGCAGTCACAGTAGTGAAACGCTCATCATGAGTTTCAATTGGCATGTCTGTTATGGTCTTAAGCTTTTCTATTTCGCTAATCACAGATCGAGCTGATGCTCCTAAGGTTCCGTCTAGGGAAATTGGCAAACCTACAATAATTTTTTTTGCTTCCCACTCATGAGCTATCTTAAGAATTGCAATATGGTCCTTATCTGCCTTCTTTGCTCTTTGAATAACATCATATGGTGTAGCAACTGTTAGGTCTGAGTTACTCAGCGCAATCCCTATCCTCTTGGACCCTAAGTCGACTCCGATAACTCTCACCCTGACTCCGCTTTTTGTCGGGCTAGAGAGATAGCCTTTTCTAATGCAGAACTATCTTTTCCCCCTGCCATAGCAAAATCTTTCCCTTTTCCCCCGCCGCCTTTTATTAGTTTTGTTGACTCAGCTATTAGTTCGGATGCAATTAGTTTAGACCCTGCTGGAACCCCTGCAGCTAGTGATACCCCACCGCCATCCAAAGCAACTCCAAGAATTACAGCTTTAATGCCTTTATTACCGCAAAGGGAACCGATCAAGTCTTTCATGTCATCCCGAGAAACACCCTCAATCTGCTCTGCTATGACACCGTCATGTGCTTGATCAAGGAGGGTGCCAAGTGAATTCTTGAGAACCGATGTGCGCAGTCCACCCAATTCAGTCGTTAGTTCATCTATTTCGCGATTCTTCTTAGCCACGCCCTCAATGAGATTTGATGACGGAACACCAAGATTGACTGAAGCTTCTTCAATTAGATCCTGTTGAGTACGAATAAGACTAATCGTGCCAACACCCGAGACTGCTTCGATGCGCCTTATATTTGACCCGATTGATCCTTCAGAGAGGATCTTCACCGGCCCAATATCACTAAGGTTATGGACATGTGTTCCTCCGCATAACTCAACCGAATTATCGCCGGCTTTCAAGACTCGAACTTCATCACCGTACTTATCTCCAAAAAAGGCTAATGCCCCTAATTCTTTTGCATCTTCCATCGTGGTTTCAACAATTTCGACAGCAGATCCTGAAAAGACTTCTTTATTTACGAGATCTTCAATCTGTTCTATCTCTTCTTTTGTGAGGGACGCAAAGTGACTGAAGTCAAAACGAAGACGTTCAGGACCTACCCACGATCCCTGTTGTTTGACGTGCTCGCCTAAAACTGTTCGTAGCGCCCAATGCAAAAGATGCGTACCTGTATGGTGGCGCTGAATTTCTAGCCGCCTCTTGCTATCAATCATGGCTGTGACGGCATCGCCAATCTTTATTTCGCCATTTACCTGTTCGACAGCGTGTAAATAATGGCCGCTGGGCATAGCCGTTGTATTTCCTATAACGAGAGTTCCATTTTCGTTTGTGATAGTGCCGGTATCTCCAACTTGACCTCCGGCTTCAGCATAGAAGGGGGTTTGGTCGAGAATTACAAAATCGTTATCTAGATATAAAACCTTTGAGACACTTTCATGCTTGTTGTAACCTTCAAATGAAGTAACAGGTAATTTCTCTATAGCTTTTTGAAGCAGAGAGTCGAAATTAGTTGAATTACCTTTTGACGAAGAATCCGCTTTCCCTCTTTCTCTCTGGAGAGCCATTGCGTCATTGAACTGTTCGATATTTATAGGAATTTTTCTTTCAGCAGCGATTTCTTGAGTTAATTCCATCGGAAAGCCATACGTGTCATGTAATTGAAAGGCAACTTCACCACTTAATGATTCATTCTCGTTTACTTGCGATAAGTGTCCTTCCAAAATCTTCATACCCGCAGAGAGTGTCTTTCTAAAACCTTCTTCTTCACGCTGCAATGCATCTTTGATGAGACTTCTATTCTCTGCCAGGTCTGGATATGCATCGTCCATGAGTGTTATCACTGCGTCTGCTAAATCAGACATAACCGGCTTTTCAACCCCAAGTAGGTAAGCATGTCGGACAGCACGCCGAACAATTCGACGCAAAACATATCCTCGGTCTTCATTACTTGGAATAACACCGTCACTAATCAGAAAGCTGCTGGATCTAGCATGGTCCACTAAAATTTGTAGTGAGACCAGAGTGCTGTTTCCGGATTCCTTAACCACTCCTGTAATCGCTTCTGCAGCTTTCATAAGCGTTTGGAATTCATCTAGTTCCCAAACAGCATCTACATTTTGAATCACCGACAAAACTCGCTCTAAGCCGGCTCCCGTATCAATTGATGGTTTTGGAAGCGGAATTTGTTCACCATCAACTTGCTGATCATATTGCATGAAAACAAGATTCCAAATTTCGACATATCGCTCATCAGAAGCGGGGTTTTCAGGACCCCCAGGAGGTCCATACTTTTCTCCCTTGTCCCAAAAGATCTCCGAGCAGGGACCATTGGGTCCTGTGTCAGCCATCCTCCACCAATTATCCTCACCGAGTCTCTGGATACGATCCGGAGAGACACCGACCTTTTCTTCCCATATCCGAGCAGCTTCATCGTCCGTGTGGTGAACAGTCACCCAGAGTCTTTCGGGATCTAGTTCGAGTACTTCAGTGAAAAACTCCCATGCTAAAGGAATAGCGTCCTCCTTAAAATAATCACCGAAACTGAAATTTCCCATCATTTCAAAGAAAGTTAGGTGCCTGCTGGTCCGACCAACCTCGTCCAAGTCGTTGTGCTTTCCTCCAGCTCGTACACACTTTTGCACTGTAGTCGCACGCCTGTACGGTGGATTCTCGATACCTAGGAAATAGTTTTTAAATGGCACCATTCCTGCATTGGTGAAAAGGATTGTGTCATCGTGAGGAATTAGGCTTGAAGAGGGCACAACCTCATGGCCTCGTTTTTCAAAAAAAGTAGTAAATGCGCTTCTGAGTTCTCTGGCTTTCATTAAAACAATCCTACAGTGCAATAACTTTGCATAATTTTATGCCAACGCATTGTTACATTATTACGCGCTTTTAGCTTTAGTTTGTTTATTAATCGTTTAGGATCAACACGCCGTTTTGGGCTTTTTTCCCTGCGCGGCTTGGCATTCTGTCTTGGTATTTGCCCGCGATTCGCTTTCCTTCATCTGCTACGCCCGAAATCGTTGATTTTGTAGCTTTAACACTATTCTCAATGAAATTTGTAGCTACTGATGTTGTGTAATCCGTCGCACGCTTCTTGACTACTCGTTTCATCCAAAGAGATGAACTCAGTCCGGCACCAAATCCTGCTGTTATCCAAATAATTCGCTTAACCATACCTATACCATAGCTGAGTTAGTACCCTTTACAAGCTAGACCTATTCTTGAACTTGCAATCACTTATACGAAAGGTCTAACACTTAGAGAGTCTTAATGTCGGATGCTTTTCAAAGTGTACGGACACCCATCCTCAGCTGAGGTATTATTCTTATATGAGTTCTCCTGATTCCAATCGTTTTGATGTAGCAAGCTTTGAGGATGTGATGCCCCCTGCTCAAAGCTACAAGGACGGAAACCCCACGATAATTAATTTGATTACGGAACCAAAGGACGTTGGTCGAAGAATTGTTGATTTTTTCTCTGGCTTAGCATTCGGCACTGAAGGCACTTTTGAAAAGGTAGCGGAAGGAATATACCTAATTACGCCTTCAGATAGCACCAAGTAATTCAGGTTGTATCTGGAGCTAACCTTAAACCCAATTCTTCAAGGTGCGTTGCATCAAGTGGTGTTGGCGCATTGGTTAGTGGATCGCTTCCTGACTGTGTTTTCGGGAATGCAATAACTTCTCTGATGTTCTCTTCACCTGCAAGCAGAGCTACAAGGCGGTCAATACCGAATGCGAATCCAGCATGAGGCGGTGCCCCATATTTAAATGCATCAAGCAAGAAACCGAATTTTTGCTCAGCTTCTTCATCTTGAATCCCTAACATGTTAAAAATCTTTGACTGGATATCCTTTTTGTGAATCCTCACGCTTCCTGAGCCTAACTCCCACCCGTTCAGGACGAGGTCATAAGCTTGAGATCGTATTGATAGGTATTCTTCCCCTGAGGCAGTGTCAAGCATCTCAAGATCATCAGCGTGAGGCATAGTGAAGGGGTGATGAGCGGGAATTGGCTCCCCACTATCTGTTACAGATTCGAATAATGGGAATTCTGTGATCCATAGAAAGTTTAATCCGCCTTCGTCTACTGGAGGTCGAGCTAATTCCAGCCTTAAAAGTCCCAATATATGGTTAACAGTTCGCCTTCGGTCAGCAATTACAAAAACCATATCTCCTGCATTCGCACCCATTGAGGATGCAAGTTGATCAATCTCCTTTTCTGACATGAACTTAGTGAGGGCTCCTTCTAGCGATGAATTCTCGCCAACCCTGAACCATGCGAGCCCTTTTGCTCCCCAACTTTGACATTTTTCAGTCAGCGCGTCAATAGCATTTCTTCCGAGTATTTCTGCACCTTTCGGATACAGAATGCCTTTGACGCAATCAACTTTAAAGACATTAGCTTCGGTTTCTTGAAAGATTTCTGACAGTTCTATAAGTTCCATTCCAAATCTTGTGTCGGGCTTGTCAGAGCCAAACCGCTCCATAGCGTGATGCCATGTCATAGTAGGTATCTCTCCGGGTCTTTCTCCCGTAATACTCTCTACAGAATCTTTTATTGCTTCAGACACAAATGACAGCACATCTTCTTGCGTCACGAAACTTGCTTCCATGTCAAGTTGCATAAACTCAAATTGTCTATCGGCCCTAAGGTCCTCATCCCGAAGGCAACGCGCAATTTGGTAATATCTATCGATACCCCCAACCATGCATAGTTGTTTAAAGATTTGTGGGCTTTGTGGCAAGGCATAGAAGTTAGATGGATGGAGCCGAGAAGGGACTACAAAGTCTCTAGCCCCTTCCGGTGTTGACGCTATCAACATAGGAGTTTCTATTTCAACAAATCCCTGCTTTTCCATCGATTGTCGAATTGCGCTGTTTACTTGAGCCCGAATTCTAAGATTTTTTTGCATCCGTGTTTTTCTCAAATCAAGGTAGCGGTGTCTTAATCTAATATTTTCGTCTACATCTGAGCGTTCATGCATGGGAAATGGTGGGGGTTCTGCTGATGATAAGAGTTCCACAGAGCAATCTCCGAGTTCGACTTCGCCGGTAGATAGCTTTTCATTACTTTTGCCCTCAAAACGGGATCTCACAGTTCCAGTAATTGAGACAACAAACTCTGATCGAAGATCTAATTTCTCGTCGACAACACATTGAATAATGCCAGTGTGGTCACGGAGGTCAATGAAAGCTAGATGTTCGCTGTGTACTCGGCGTGTATCCACCCAACCACAAACAGTTACAGTTGAGCCGATATCACTTGATCTGAGCTCGCCGCAGTAGTGAGTTCGCATGGTCATTTTGTCGTCTCCTGTAATATTTCCGGCAAAGTCTTCGATAGTGACTTGCGGTCCAGAGCAATTTGTGCCCCGTCACCTCTTAAGTCTCGAAGGGTAACCTGATTTTGCTCAAGTTCATCAGTTCCTATGATGATTGCGAGCTGTGCCCCTGATCTATCGGCTGACTTCATCTGAGATTTCATGGACCGTTGGTCAAAACTTCTGTCTACGCTTAATCCTATTTGCCGCAATTCATCTGACAAGACAAGAGCTTCATCCCCTCCGGTGGTGTCAATGATGAAGATTTCTAAATTGTTGACGGGTAGAGAGATATTTTCTGCCTCACAGGCTAGTAACGTGCGATCTATCCCGATGGCAAAACCGATTCCTTCTGTAGGCGGTCCTCCCAGAGCCTCAACAAGCCCGTCATAGCGACCTCCTCCCCCCACCGCATTCTGTGCTGTATCGAGGTTGGGAGCAATGAATTCAAATGTTGTTTTCGTATAGTAATCTAGTCCTCGCACTAGCCGGGGGGCTAGCTCGTACTCTATTCCCAGCTGTGAAAGACCTTCTTGAACGATTTGAAAGTGTTTCTTGGAATCGTCATTTAAAAAATCTATTATTAGTGGCGCATTTTTTATTACTGCTTTATCTTCTTCTCGTTTAGAATCAAGAACACGTAAGGGGTTTTTAACCATCGTATTTCGTGATTGTTCACTGAGGTCTAGCTGGTTTAAATTTAGATACCCGATCAGTGCATCATTATAGTTGCCCCTAGTCTCAGCATCGCCTAGTGAATTTAGGAGTAGCTTAGTATTGGTTAGCCCAGCTTTTTGAAAGAATCTTGAGGCTAAGCTTATGATCTCAATATCAGCATGAGGGTCGGGAGAACCTAGTAGTTCCGCTCCAACTTGCAGAAATTGGCGATAACGACCTGCCTGTGGTTTTTCATACCGGAATTGGGGTCCTTGGTACCAGACTTTCCATGGTGTAATTGGTCGGTGTTGAGCAAAAGCTCGACAAATGCTTGCTGTCAGCTCTGGTCGCAGAACAAGATGTTGGGGGTTCTTTGGATCCTTATCATAGAGGTCAAACATTTCTTTTGTGACTATCTGGGTGCTGTCACCTAGACGTTGAAATACTCCAATATCCTCAAATATTGGTGAGATAATCTGACCGTAACCACCAGAGTTTAGAGTTTCTTCAAAGATACTCAGAAGCTTGCTAACTCTATTTGTTTCCGGAGCCATTATGTCCCGGGTCCCCTTAGGGGCTTGGTATTGTGATTTACTCATGTGGCAAGACTACAGGGTTGGTGGTCTTTATGGTGCCATTAAAGAGCGTGAGTAGCATGTGAGGCTAGATGGATTTTCGCCAGTGGTAGTCTAAGGCATCTGATAAACGGTTGACTGCAGCATCAATAGCTAAAATGTCATATCCATGTGATTCATTCACTGTGAACAAGGCCCACCTTATTTGGTCTGCGGAAAGCAGTTTAGGTGTTTCGCTATCAGGGTCATACTGGTCTGCTTTAAGCTTCTGTATTTCTTCATTTGATGATTCCTCAAATACCTGAAGTGTGTTCGCAACCAAATTAAAAAATTTATCTACTTCTACTTTTTCATATCCGATTTCTTCAACCATTGGTGGTGAGAGTTCTCTTAATCTACTACTGGTAATTGTTGGGACTGAAGGAGCTTCTTGCTGCGGTCCAAGATCCGACTTCATCCCAACATTGGATACGAAATTTGAGTTTGGTTCCTTTTGATTGAGTAGTGAATCTAAATAGTCGTCAACCTCTTTAGGGTCATAACCTTTTTTGTTAGTTAGCGTAAACTTTGCGCTTTGAAGTTTAGAAGCAATTGTTTTGCTCTTGCCATCTGTTTGCCATTTGTTTAATTTTCGCAGGAAAAGGTCAACTTCCTGCATCTTGTATCCATTGCTATGAACAGTTCCGAATTTCATCATCAATATTTGTTAACTGATATCTGGTTGGGGTGTGCTATCAGCGTTTTAGTATCTGCTGTCACGATTTCGCCTTTTGGAGTGATATCCCTTTATTATTTCCTGGAAGAATTCGGTATGCATCATATACTCCATCAATTTGGCGTATGAGGCTTATCAACCAGTCCAAGTGACGACCATCACCTAATTCGAACTCAAAGTTCATAACGCTGATTCTGTCAGTTCCGGTTCGGGTAGAGCTTGAAATAATATTTACTCTTGCATCTGAGAGGACTGTCGAAACGTCTCCGAGTAGCCTTGTGCGATCAAATGCCTTTACTTCTATTGATGCCGCAAAAGTGCCTCCTCGCTTATCATCCCATTCAACATCAATCAAACGATTCGCATGTCCGGAAGCCAAAGCCACACCATTGGCGCAATCACTTCTGTGGATCGAGACTCCTCTTCCTCGTGTAACGAAACCCATTATTTCATCTGGCGGGACAGGGGTGCAACATTTGGCGAGCCTGATCATCACATCGTCTACGCCCTCAACAACAACTCCGACTTCGTTATTTCGTTTTCTTTTTACCTGCCCGACTTTTTTATCTCGGTGGCTTGGTAATGGAGCTGGAATTGCTTGAGATGACCCTGATTTTTTGAGTATTTCGAGAAATCTTCCAGCGACGCTTTTCGGGTTTACATTCTGTTCACCGATAGCAGCATAGAGTGCTTCCGAGTCCGCATAATTCAGTGTTTCGCATACTTCTTGCAAAGTTTCGCTCTTAAGCAGTTTGAATGTAGGCAGGCCTTCCTTGCGGAGAGCTTCGGCAAGTGCTTCTCTTCCGGCATCAATAGCATCCTCTCTCCTTTCACGCGTGAACCATTGACGAATTTTTGATCCAGCTCTGTGCGTTTTCGCAAATCTTAACCAGTCTTGAGAAGGGCCTGCTTCTTGAGCATTGCTAGTTAGGATTTCCACAGTATCACCTGATTGAAGGACTGTATCGAGGGGGACAAGTCGTTTATTTACTCGAGCACCTCGACAGGCATGACCTACTTCTGTGTGTATTGTGTATGCAAAATCAATAGGAGTTGATTTAGATTCAAGGGTCACGACTTCACCTTTGGGTGTAAAAACAAAAACTTCGTCCTGATCTAAATCCATCTTTAGGTTAGTCATGAATTCAAGTGGGTCTTCAGTTTCTTCTTGCCAATCAACAATCCGTGAAAACCACATATATTCTTTTTCATCTGCTTGTTCTTTATAACTGAAATGTGCAGCTGCACCATGTTCGGCTCTGTGATGCATATCTCGTGTTCTTATTTGAACTTCAAGTGGCTTCCCTTGAGGGCCGATAACAGTAGTGTGTAGGGATTGATAGAGATTAAATTTTGGCATTGCTATGTAATCCTTGAACCGTCCTTGGACGGGATGCCAAGTGGCATGAATTGAACCGAGCGCCCCATAACAATCTTTAACCGATTCAACTATTACTCTAATGCCCATGAGGTCGTATATTTCATCAAATTCTCTACCTTTAATTACCATCTTTTCGTAGATGCTCCAGAAATGTTTGGGTCTGCCATGCACTTCTGCTCCTACCATCAATTCATCAAGTCGGGATTTAACATCAGCTAAAATCTGAGCAAGGTAGAGATCTCTCTCAGGAGCCCTATCAGCTATCATTTGGTCAATTTGAGCGTACCATTTAGGGTGTAGCGCTGCGAAAGAGAGATCCTCTAGCTCATTTTTTAACCCTTGCATACCTAGTCGATGAGCGAGAGGGGCGTAAATATCTAGAGTCTCAGTTGCTATCCGCTGCTGTTTCCATTTAGGCAATGACGCGATTGTTCGCATGTTGTGAAGACGGTCTGCGAGCTTGATTAGAAGTACTCTAATATCTTTTGCAACTGCTACTAACATTTTCCTCATTGAGGCAGCTTGTTGAGCTTCTTTAGTTTCAAATTTTATTCGCTCAAGCTTGGTTACACCATCGACGATAGAGGCTACTTCATCTCCGAATACTTCTTCGATACGTTCAAAAGCCTCTTCGGTATCTTCAAGAGTGTCGTGAAGTAAAGCAGCTATGATCGTTGATTCATCAAGTCCTAGTGAGGCAACAATCTCGGCAACTGCAACTGGGTGTGTAATATAGGCGTCTCCAGATTTACGGATTTGACCATCGTGTGCCGCTTGGGCTTCTTGGTAGGCTCTTTTGATTTGATCTGTTTCTATGGCGGCATGATGCCTTGAGAACATTTCCAACACCTGATTAAGCTCAGCTGCAGGATCCTCTTCGATGCGATTCCACAAGCTAACTTTTGTTGTAATCAAGCTCATGCCTACAAGCCTATCCTAGGCAAGCACTAGT
>Ga0066856_10000047_pt1 | contig 35400 bp, 25 predicted proteins | sample ETNtaG_5_FD_65605 | JGI IMG/M metagenome (GOLD analysis project Ga0066856, IMG submission 65605) | Marine microbial and viral communities from oxygen minimum zone, Eastern Pacific Ocean - ETNP201406SV205 | ecosystem: Environmental > Aquatic > Marine > Oceanic | place: Pacific Ocean: Eastern...
ATATAACCACTATATTTAATAATTGTTTCCGCTTCAAATAAAATTTCTTCTTCTAGAGAGGGTTTTAGTGTACTAGATTTTTTATTTATTATATTAAAATGTTTAATAGAAAGAGGGGGCCTCTTTAATATTGTGGAAATTTTTTGAGACTGTTTTATCTGTTTTTCACCCAAACTAATAAGTTTTTTATTTATTTCTTCTGGCTTAACAGTTGTTTCTTTTAATTTTTTAACCAACCTGCTAGTTTTTTCGGTTTTTTGTGTAAGCATTTCAGAGGTTTTTTTATCCAATAAATTATATTTTATTGAATATTTCAATAGTCTTTGATCTGCATTTGAAGATCTTAACTGAAGCCTATATTCTGCACGAGATGTAAACATTCTATATGGCTCATTAGTGTCTTTTAGTATTAAGTCATCTATTAGCACCCCTATATATGCGTCGTCTCTTTTTAAAACCAAAGGACTTTCTTTTAAAATATAACAAGAGGCATTTATTCCCGCCACGAGACCCTGTGAAGAAGCTTCTTCATATCCCGAAGTTCCGTTTATTTGTCCGGCCAAAAAAAGACCCCCAAGAGCCTTGCTTTCGAGGGTGTTTGTAAGTTGAGAGGGGTGAAAAAAATCATATTCTATTGCATATCCAGGCCTTATAAATTCTACATTTTCTAGCCCGGGAACGGTTTTAAGGCATTTTAATTGAATATCTTCTGATAGGCTTGTAGAAAAACCATTAACATATATTTGATTAGAGTTTGTCCACTCGGGCTCTAACTGTAGAAGGTGAGAGGGATTTTTTTTAAATTTATAAACCTTGTCTTCGATGGAGGGGCAATACCTTGGACCGGTAGCCATGGTTTTTCCCGAGTACATTGCCGAGGAACTTAAGTTTTTTAAAATCATTTCATGGGTTTTTTCTGTGGTTCTAAAAGAATAACAGGGCTCATTTTTGGGTTTAAAATTTTTAGTTCTATATGATAGAGGTTTTGGGTTTTTATCACCAAAATCTTCTTCGCCCAAATCCCAGCGAACGGAAGACCTTTTAATTCTCGGGGGAGTTCCCGTTTTAAGCCTGCCAGATGTTAATCCTATAGAATTTAAAAATTCGGTTATTCCCCTTGATCTCTTTTCGTCATACCTGCCCGCAGGAATTTGTTTTTTGCCTATATGTATAAGCCCATTTAAGAAGGTTCCGCACGTTAATATGGCCGCTTTACAGGAAATAGTTTCACCGTTTTTTAGGTTTATACCACAAACCTTATTGTTTTTTATATCAAGACCAACAACCTCTCCCTCAAAAACATCAAGACCAACCGAACCTATGTGTTGTTGAGCGGTTTTTTCATAAAGGTTTTTATCTATTTGAGACCTTGGAGACCAAACAGAGCGCCCCTTAGACATGTTTAAGGTTTTACTCTGAAGGGTTGATTTGTCTGCAAAAAACCCCATAATTCCACCCAAAACATCAACCTCTTTTATCATTTGTCCTTTTGCCAGGCCGCCAACAGCAGGGTTACAAGAGGTTCTTCCAATAGAATTTTTATCCATTGAAACCAAAAGAACACTAACCCCTCTTTTGTGAGCTATTAAAGAAGCTTCTAGTCCGGCGTGACCACCACCAACAACAACAATATCATAGTTTGTTTTTAAGCGTTTCACGTGAAACTATTTACCTACACAAAAAGAGGAAAAAACACTGTTTAGTATATCATCCCTAGTTGTTTTTTTTGTTATTTTATCTAATTCTTTAACACAAAGATTTAAATCTTCTACAACAAGCTCAAGAGAATTTTTATTTTTTAAAAGGAGAGAGGCTTTTTCCAGGTGTTTAGATGCGCTTAATACAGAAGATAATTGTCTTTTTGAGGTTAATAAAACCTCTCCCACAGAGAGGTTGTTCCCAACAAGTTTTTTATAAACAAGATCCCCAAGTTTTTCAATATTTATATTTTCTTTAGCCGAAATATAAATATCATAATTATCCTTGGGTTTCTTTATATCAGACTTGTTAAAAACATATAGGTAATTATTTTTTGGTTTTTTTGGTTTTTTGTCAAACATAATAACAAGGTCTGCGCCCAAAACTTCTTCTTTTGACTTTAAAACACCCTGCTTTTCTGCTTCGCTTTTGCCCGCCCTAATTCCAGCCGTGTCTTTTAGCATAACAGGGAGCTGTTTGATAAAAAGGTTTTTTTCAACAACATCCCTGGTTGTACCCTCTTCAGAGGTTACTATTGATTGCTTTTTATTAACAAGAGCATTAAAAAGGGTAGACTTGCCTGCGTTTGGAGGCCCGGCCAACACAACAGAAGCCCCGTCTTGAAAAAATTGAGACTCCCTAAAGCTTTTGACACAGGATTTTAGAATTAAAGCCTGGGATTTAACGCCCCTTAGTGTATTTTTTATAATATTTGGCTGTAAGTCCTCCTCAGAAATATCAAGATTAAACTCTAGGCCAGCAATAAGCCCTATAATTTTTTTCTTAATTTTAAAAACAGACCCAGAAAGAGAGCCCTTAAGGTTTTTAACGCCCGCCCGAACGCCCGCTAAAGATTTTGCATGTATTATAGACGACACAGACTCTGCCTCAGACAGGTCCATTTTACCGCTTAAAAAAGCTTTTTTTGTAAACTCTCCAGGCTCTGCTATTGTTGCGCCGGCGTCAAGACAAAGGTCAATGATATTTGAAATAATTATAGGGTTTCCGTGACAAGATATTTCAACAATATCTTCGCCGGTATAAGAATTTGGAGACAAATATTGAGTAATAACAGCCTGATCAAAGGTTCTGTTTTTTTTATCTACAATATCTACAAGCTCTGGGCGCAGATGTTTTCTTTTAAGGGTGTGACCACTTATAAGGGTTTTTACAATTTTATTAGAATTTTTACCGGAAAGCCTTACAACCGCAATACCACTTCTTCCAGGGGGAGTTGAACAAGCTACAATAGCCATTTATTTTTTTATGGTTGAGGTTTTTTCGCTGTTTATAATTTTCTGCTGCAAAATTTGCATAACATTAAAACATAAATAATAAAGATTTAATCCTGATGGAAAAGAATAAAACAAAAAGAACATCATGCCGGGAAACATATATTTCATCATCTTTTGAGTGGCCTCTTGGGCGGGGTCTCCGCCGGACGGCTGGTTGGCTGAACCAAGCTTCATTGTATAAAACATTGAGGCAGCCATCAAAAAGGGTAAAACGTTTAACGGCACCCCAGCTATAAATAAAAGAGTGTCAGCAGAAGAAAGGTCGCTAATCCACAAAAAGAAAGACTCCCCGCGAAACTCTATAGTGTTTCTGAAAACCATAAAAACCGACATAAGAACAGGCATTTGGATTAAAAGGGGCAAACACCCGGCTAGGGGGTTAATCTTGTTTTTCTGAAAAAGCGCAGCAATTTTTTGTTGTTGAAGAGTTGGGTTGTTTTTGTATTTTAATTTTATTTTGTTTAGCTCGGGTGAAATTTCCTGCATTTTTTTAGAGGATCTCAACTGTTTTGCCATCAAGGGATACGTTATTAATTTGATTAATACAGCAAAAAGGACCACAACAAGGCCGTAGTTTGGTATAAGGCTGTATAAGAACATCATTGTGCTGTAAACCAACCAAGAAACAGACGAGAGCCATTGCCAACCAAGAATTTTTTCTTCTAAACCAACCTCAAGAGCCGCAACCTTTCCATAGTCAAGAGGGCCAAGGAAAAGGGTGTTTTTATCAAAGTTTATATCTTGTGAAACAGAAACATCAACAGCCGCCCTGTTTACAGACGAGTATTTTGTAATTTCAACAACATCGGTTTTTTGTGGAACAAAAAACATACCAAAATACTTTGTTCTATATCCAACAAAGTCAGACTGCCCAACATATTTTTTTGTTTCTTTTTCAATGTTATTTGTGCTTGAAGATCCAAAAATTCCCGCAGAACCGACACGGAAAGACTCAATGTTTCCCGCTTGTCCAACCAGCCCCTCCATAAACATTGCATCCTGTTTTCCTTCTGATTCAGGTAGTCCACCAATCCACGAAAGGGTGTATTTGCCGTCCAAAGAGTCTGTTTTAATGTTGCGCAAATCAACAACAACGTCCACATTATAAGAATTAAAATTAATTGTTAGGCTTTTGGTAACTGTTTTGCCGTTGTATGTTGTAAAATAAGAAAGGGTTGTAGAGGGGTTGTTTTCATCAAGCCTCGTTGAAGACCCAGATTTTAAAACCCAGTTTTTATCTAAAACAACAACAGAACCTCCCTGGTCTATAAAACTAACAACAAGGTTAGCTGGGTTGATATTATCAATAAGGTTTAATGAGGACTCGCTTTGTTTTAAGTGGTCGCTAAGCTCATAAGAAGCAAAAGATCCCCCGCGAGCATTGCTAATTTTTGTTGTAAATAGGCCAGCATTAACTTCAACAACGTTAAGCTCTACACCGTCTTTTAAAACCTGCATATTTTCATTGGGCGCCACACTTGTTTCGGAGTATTCCTCAATTAAGGACTGCTGAGGAACAACAAACTCTTCTTGTTTTTTTTCTTGAGGGGAAATAAGGTTTCGATAGCTGGGCCACAACAATAATATTGCACCGATTAAAATGAAACCAGTGAGAGTTTTGCGGTCCATATTAAGAGGATACGGTAAGACGTTTACGACCTTTTTTCATGCGCGAAGATAAAACCTTTTTACCGCCGACGGTCGATTTTCTTTTCATAAAGCCGTGCTTATTTTTTCTTTTTCTGTTGCTTGGTTGATATGTTCTTTTCATAATTATATGTTTGTCGAAATATAGTCCAATAAAACTATTTGTAAAACAAATAAAACAAAGATAAAAACACAAAAAAGCTATGCTTCAAACAAAAAAGAGCGTAAAGTTATAAAATATAAATATAAAAAATGTTAATAAGATGTGGATAACTAATGGATTATAAAAATTTTTGGCAAAATGTAGCAGAAGACTTAAAAACGACGCTACCAGATCACGCCTACGAGGCATGGATTGAAACGCTCTCTCCTGTTGGAATAACAAACAATATATTTATTTTGGAAGCACCAAACCAGTTTGCGTATGACTGGATAATAAACAACTACCAAGACATTATACTCTCATCGCTTAAAGAAAAAGACGAAGCGCTTCAGCTAAAGATATCTATTGCCCCGCAGTCTGAACAAAACATTTCTGCAGTAGACATAGATTCACAAGAGCCCACAAAACAAAGCAACGCAGGAAGAAGAAGTAACATAAACCCGGGTAACGTTTTTAACTCTTTTATTGAGGGGCCAAATAATATTTTTGCAAAAAACGCAGCGCACAGAGTGGCAAGCACCCCGGGAAGCGCAGACTTTAACCCTCTTATTATTTATGGGGGCGTTGGGTTGGGAAAAACGCATCTTCTACACGCCATTGCAAACGAATTAATATCGGGGAAAAAACAACTAAACGTTGTTTTGGCCTCGTCTGAAAAGTTTACAAACGATTTTATTGCGAGCATCCAAGAAAACAGGTCCCTTGATTTTTCCAAAGTTTATAGAAAGGCAGACGTTTTGTTGATTGACGATATACAGTTTTTTCAAGGAAAAGAACAAACACAAGAACAGTTTTTTCACACCTTTAATGATCTTTATACCGCAGGAAAACAAATTGTAATGACGGCAGACAGGTATCCGGGGGAAATGGTTGGGCTGCAAGACAGGCTGCTGTCAAGGTTTGAGTCCGGTCTTCATGCGGACATCCAGCCACCAGATTTTGAAACAAGAGTTGCAATACTGTCTACTAAGGCCAAGCAAAACAATATGGAAATAAGCGGAGAACACCTTGAAAAAATTGCCTCACACGTTCGCACAAACATAAGAGATCTTGAAAGCTGTATAACAAAAATTTTTGCTCACACCACCCTTTCTGGAGACACGGTAAACGAAGCCCTTGTTGAATCAATTATTAGAGAAAGGCTCGGGGATCAGGGGTATGGTCAGGCAAACATGCAAGACGTTGTTAGCGGTGTCTGTAGTATTTTTTCCGTCTCACAAGAAGAAATAGTGGGACAGTCTAGGAGAAAAAACATTGCCCAGGCTAGGCAGGTAGCAGCATATTTAGCAAGAGAGGTGTTAGACATGCCCTTAAGCGCAATAGGCGTTCATCTCGGAGGAAGAGACCACACAACAATTATGCACGCACATAAAAAGGTTGCGGAACTATTAAAAAAAGACAATAAATTTAAAAGAAGAGTTGATATAATTTATAATGAACTAAACCTTAACTAAAGGAATCAAAATGGCAAAAGGAACAGTAAACAAAGTAACGCTAATAGGAAGGCTGGGACAAGATCCAGAGATAAGATTTACGGGCGAAGGGAGCGCGGTTGCGTCTTTTAGTGTTGCAACAAACGAATCTTGGAAAAGCAAAGACGGAACCATACAAGAAAGAACTGAATGGACCAAGGTCACTGTTTTTGGAGCAACAGCAGAAAAGTATGTTCAACCATATGTTAAAAAAGGAACCCTTGTTTATGTGGAGGGATCTTTAAAAACAGATAAGTGGCAAGACAAGGACGGGAACGACAAGTACTCTACTGGTGTAGTGGCAAATAACTATGGCGGCATTCAAATTTTAGGAGGAGGAGAGTCAAGCTCAGATTCGTCTCTATCAATGAACCAAGAACCAACAAAAAAAGAAAGCCTAGACCAAACAGCTGAAGACGACCTTCCGTTTTAAATAAATGACAAAATCTCATCCAAGAAACAAGCTGTTTCGGTATGTTTTAGGTTATGTTTCTGTTTTGTTGTGTTTTTTATTAACAAAATATTCTGTTAGGGGGGCAAACCACCTACCCAAAGAGGGGCCATATATATTAGCCCCAAACCACATTGATGATGTTGATCCTGTTCCAATAGCAGCAGCGGTTAGAAAACCAATCACTTTTTTAATGGCACAGGATCAGATAGAGCTTCCCTGGTATAAGGCCTGGGGCCCGTGGTCTTACGGCGTGTTGTTAGTTAACAGATCAAGCGTACAAATATCAACTATCAAAAAAATTCAAAAACAAATAATTAAAAAAGAGAGGATTTGTATTTTCCCTGAAGGAACAATTAAGGGGGAGGGTTTGAAAGAGGGAAAGCGTGGCGTCGCCTATTTTGCAATAAAAAACGAAATCCCAATAATTCCTACGGCCGTTATAGGAACAAGGGGAATAATAAAAAAAATCAAGAAATTTAAAAGAAAAAAGGTTAAAATTGTTTTTGGAAAGCCTATTTTTGTTAAAAAAGGCGACAAAGAGAATACAATAACTCGGCGCACAATGGCTTCGCTGAAAGAGCTGTTGCCAGCCGACCACCTATAGGGAAAAAATGAACACAGAACTAATAATAAATGCGGTAAAAATTATTATAGCAGCAAGCCTTTTCTTTGTCTGGGTTGTAAGATACGAAAACATAATTAAAGAATTTAAAAACGACTACAACTACCCGGACTGGCTAAGAGATCTCACGGGGGTGTTAAAGCTTTCGTTTGCTACAATGTTGTTGAACACAAACCCCGAAATAAGCAGCCTTGGTCTTTTGGGAATAGGAACATTAATGTTTTTTGCAATAATGACACACATTAGGGTTGGGTCTCGTCCTAAAAAAGCCCTGCCCTCGATAGCCCTTTTCTCGCTATGTATTTTTTGTTCTTTGGTTAATTGTTTATAAAAACAACCTTACCAACAACGCCGCGCCTAGCAATCCTTTCAATTGCGCCAACAGAATCTTTCATGGGAATCGTTTCTGAAATCATGGGCGCAAGCTTTCCCTCCGCCAACAACCCCCCTATTTCTAAAAGGTTTTGTGAACTCCTTTTTGGCTCTTCTTTTTGAAATCTTCCAATAAACACACCAGAAACCGCACAACCCTTTAACAGCATAAGGTTTGTGGGGAAAGAGGGGATTTTCCCCGCGGCAAAACCAACAACCAAATAGGTTCCACCCCAACCTATAGACCGTAGGGCGGGCTCAGCAAAGCAGTCACCAACAGGATCATATATTATTGAATAACCCCCGTTTATGCTTTTTGATTTTAACTCCTTTGTAAAGGCTTTTTGTTCTTCTTTGTTTAGTTTTTCTTCTCCATAGATAACCACATCATCAACACCATAACCAGCGCACACCTCAGCCTTTTCTTTTGTTGATACAGCCGCCACGACGCGCGCGCCAAAAGACTTTGCTATGTCTACGGCAGCCAGGCCAACACCGCCAGATGCCCCCAAAACCAAAACCTCATCACCCTTTCCAATGTCCGCCCTCTGGACAAGGGCATGATAGCTCGTTCCATACACCATAAAAACACCCGCAGCTATATGGTGAGGAAATCCCTCTGGGATAGAAAAAACCATTTCTGCAGGAATAACTATTTTTTCAGCAAAAGCACCAAAGCCCTTAAAAAAAGCAACACTGTCTCCAACCTTAAACCTGTTGACGCCTTCACCCAGCGAAGAAACTATTCCCGCACCCTCGTGCCCTGGAGAAAATGGTCTTTTAGGCTGAAACTGATACAGTCCCTGTACAATCAGGTTGTCTGGATAATTTAACCCAGCTGCCTTTATATCAACAACAACCTCGCCTTTTCCGGCGACCGGATCAGCGGTTTCTTCCCACACAAGGTCAGAAACAGGACCAAACTCTTTACAAAGTATTGCTTTCATTTTTTTCTCCACCTGTTTTTTGAAAAACCTTAAACCAATATTTTGTTCTTCCATCTTTTAGGGTTTTATAAATGCCCGTATCTTTTATTCCGCTAAAGTCTTTCATAAGACCCCTGAGGTGTAAAGGAACGTTGTTTTTAATAAGGCTGTTCTTTGTTTTATTAATTGTTTCTTTATTAAGAGCTCTTAAAACGCTGTCTGTGATTTCATAAGATTCAACACACTTCATTCCAGAACGACCAAAGTCTTTTTCATAGGAGGCCATTGCTTTTTCCGGACAAAGATCTGTCCAGGCAAACAGGCCACCCGGCCTTAAAACGCGCTCGACCTCAGACAAAAACCTGGGAATTGATGGATAACAGTGAGAAGATTCAACGTTAACAACAACGTCATAGCTGTTTTTCTCAAAGGGGAGGCTTGATGCATCTCCCTCAAGAAACTCCAGATTGTCTTCGCTGTGAATTTTATTACACAGCACAACAGCGTTTTTAGAATAGTCAACCCCTGTTATTTTTTTTGGAAACATATACCTGGCAATATAAGATGTTCCTCCGCCGCGACCAGAGCCAACCTCGAGCACGGTTTTCCCCTTAAGGGAAATTTTTTCTACGGTGTGGTGATATAGCTGAATACAATACCTATATTTTTCATCTTCTTTTTTTAGGCGAGGCTCCCGGCTTTTGTCTGCATAGTCAAACCCGTAGTTCATAAAAGCCCAGTCAAAAATTTCATATGTGTTAGCTAGGCGGTCGTAGATTTTTTTCCACAAGAAGTGCTTGGTTTTTTTGGAGAAGAAAAAGATAAAACCCAACACCTTATTTAAAAGCTCTCTCATAATATTAACCCCATAATTAATGTTTAAAAACCCTATAGCCCGTAAAGGCCATAGAAATTTTATTTTTATTACAAGACTCAATAACCTCTTTGTCCCTAATTGATCCTCCCGGCTGGACAATCGAAGACACGCCATGGCGGGCCATCTTTTCTATAGAATCTTTAAATGGAAAAAACGCATCAGACGCAACAACGCAACCCCTAGGAATATCAGTTTTTTCAAAAGCAATGTTGGTAGCATCAACCCGACTAGTTTGGCCTCCAGAAATACTAATAATTTTATTATTTTTAGCAACAACAATAGCATTTGATTTTGTGTGTTTAACAACCTTCCAAGCCAAAAGCAAAGAAGCGGTTTGTGCGCTGGAAGGTTTTTTGTTTGTTGGAAAGGTTAGGCCGCTTTCCCTTAATGAAGACTTGTCGTTTTCTTGGCCCAAACTACCCCCAGAAATTGTTTTAATTGAAAAAGATGAGGGTTTGTATTTAGCAAGCTTTAAGACGCGCAAATTCTTTTTTTTCGAAAAAACAGAAAGCGCCCCCCCATCAAAAGATGGAGCAATTATAATTTCAAAAAAAACCTTATTTAGTTTTTTTGCTAAAGACGTGCTACATCTTTTATTAAGAGCAACAACGCCCCCAAAAGCAGAAAGGCTGTCTACTTTTAAAGAGTTTTCATAGGCGGCCTCAATACTTTTACCAACACCAACCCCACAGGGAGAGTTGTGTTTTACAATAACACAGGCCGACTCTTTTTTAAATTCATTTAAACATAAAAGCGCGGCGTCCCCATCTAAAAAATTATTATATGACAAAGCTTTTCCCTGTATTTGTTTTGCCTGCGGCAACCCCGTGGAAGCCTCTCCATGATCAACAACAAAAGCATCCTGGTGTGGGTTTTCTCCATAACGAAGAACAGACTTTTTTTCATTTTCCTTTCCAGACAAAACTTCAAAAACCTTGGCATCATAGTCAGCACAGTGGCCAAAGGCTTTTTTAGAAAGCTCAAACCTCAATTTTTCAGTAATTCCTCCGGTTAACAACTCCTTTTTAATAGATAAAAAATCTTGTGTATCTACAACAACGCTAACCCATTTGTAGTTTTTGGCAGCAGCGCGAATCATCGTTGGGCCCCCGATATCAATATTTTCAATTTTATCTTCTAGGGTTGAATTGGGGTCTTTTGATACCTTCGAAAACGGATAAAGGTTACAAACCACCATATCAATCCATAAAATTTTGTTTTTTTTTGCTTCTTTTGCATCAAGGTCTCGCTTGCCTAAAATGCCGCCGGAGATGTGAGGGTTAATGGTTTTAACCCTGCCACCAAACATTTCAGGAAATCCCGTTAAAGAAGAAACCTTTGTTACTTTTATTCCGTTTTTTTTGAGAACAGCAGCGGTGCCGCCGCTTGCAATGATTTTTGTTCCATTTTTTTCCAGAAAAGAAGCAAAAGGAACCAGCCCCTTTTTATTAGACACTGAAAATAAAGCAGTTTTTGGAAAGATTTTTTGTTTCATTATAGTCCTGGAAGCTCTAGGCCTCCCCGTTAACAAGCTTTTTTCTGCAGACCAAAGCAAGCAGAGTGCTTTCTACAAACAAAGTTAAACTAAAGAAGGGCTTGTTGCTCATATTTTTTCCAGTTTTTAATTACCTGTATAAGGGCCCGCCCTTCAAGCTCCTGCACCCTTTTTTTTAAATCTTCAACCGAGTCGCTGCTCTCCACAGGGCAAGACAGTTGTAGCAAAACAGGGCCACCATCAACCTCTTTTGTAACAAGATGAATTGTACAGCCTGTTTTTTTATCGCCCGAAAGCAAAACGCTTTCATGAACGGAGTTATTCATTCCTCCCGCATATTTTGGCAAAAGGGAGGGATGAACGTTAATAATTTTACCAGCCCACCGATCTATAAAAGACGAAGAAAGGATGCGCATAAACCCAATAAGCAAAACCAAACCAATTTTTTTCTCCTCCAAAATTTGAGATATTTCTAGATCAAAAACATCGCGCTTTTTATTTTTGTGTGAAACATAGCAAGAGCTTATAGAGTGTTTTTTTGCTTTTTTTAAAATACCAGAATTTTTATTATTTGAGATTATTACCTCAACAGAGGCATTAAGGGCGCCGCCCCTTATGGCCGAAACTATAGCCTCTAAGTCTGTGCCATTTGTAGAGCCTAGTACTGCAAGCCTCATTTAAGAATTTTTTCCATTCTATTAACTCTGCCTGAAATTAAACTCTCTGTTCCAATGTCTTTTCTATGAAAAAGGTCGCCCCCAATAGATGAAACGAGTTTTTCGGCAAGCCTTTCAGCAACTGAAACGTTTTTGTCTTTTCCAACAACAGCAACCGTTCTTGAGCCGCAGGCGACAACCCTGTTTTTAACAAGCTTAACAGAAGCCAAATAAATATTAGGGTCTTTGCTGTTACAGTTTACCACAAAGTCTTTTGAGGGGTTGTTTGGATACCCAACCGGAACAGCGTATTTACATACAGTTGACAGCCCATCAAACTCCACCGAGCTTTTAGTAAGAGTGCCTCCAACAATATCGCCACACACCTTTAAAAAGTCAGTTTTCATTAAACTTAAAACGTTCATCGCCTCAGGGTCACCAAGGCGCGCATTGTATTCTATAACCTTTATGCCGCTCCCAGTTAACATAAAGCCCCCATACAAAACACCAACAAAATGAACGCCGGTTTCCTTAAGCAGCTGTTTTACAACAAGCTCATTCGTTTTTTGTGCCTCTATAACTTGAGAATTTTTCAAAAAGGGAAGAGAGTGGTCGGCAAAAGAGTGTGTTCCCATCCCCCCGGTGTTCGGCCCCAGGTCTCCTTCAAAGGCCCTTTTGTGGTCTTGAACAATCGGCATATGACAACACGTTTTTCCATCAACAAAGCTCATTAGAGAAAACTCTTCTCCTATCAGCTTTTCTTCAACCAAAAAAGATCCGCCGCGCTCAACCAAAGACTGAGCATATTTTAATCCATCAGAAACAGAGGTTAGATGCTCTCCAGAAATCTTTACACCTTTTCCGCCCATAAGGCCATCATATTTGATAACATAGTCTTTGTTAAGTTTGTTAATAAAGCTCTCTACGCCCACCAAAGACTTAAACTCCTTCCTTTTTGGATTTTTTTCCGGAGCACAGCCTTCAATTATGTTGCGAGCAAAGGCCTTGCTTGTCTCAATCATTGCAACCTCTTTTTTTGGACCAACACAAGAAATCCCAACAGCTTCAAGTTCGTTTACGATTCCTTCAGCTAGCGGGTTTTCGGGGCCAATAAAAACTAAATCAATTTTTTGTAACAAGGCATATTCACAAATGTTTTTTATTTGACTTAAAGGACAAACAAAATAATCAGCACAAAGACCCTTTATTTGTGGATTTTCTAAACCAGAGACACAAAACAAGGCGTGCTTAATTTTGCTTTCAGATATTTTTCGTGATACAGCAACCTCTCTTGCTCCCGAACCGACCACCAAAACATTTTTCATTGTTTGCGCGCACGGCTGTTTTCAAGTTTTTGCAAATAATCTTCCGAGATTTCACCGGCACAATATTCCCCGGTGAACACAGAATCTTCAAACTTTGTAATCTTTGGATTTCCGACATGAGCCGCCATTCTCAGGTCTTCAATGTCTTGGTAAATGAGCTCGTCTGCACCAATAAAGTTTTTAATTTCTTGAACGCTTCTTCCGTGAGCTACAAGCTCTTTTGTTGCAGGCATATCTATTCCATATACGTTTTGATGTCTGACGGGAGGAGCGGCAGAGGCAAAGTAAACGCTTTTTGCGCCATTTTTTCTAACCATCTCCACAATTTTTTTGGAAGTGTTGCCCCTTACAATTGAGTCGTCAACCAATAATACGCTTTTATTCTTAAACTCAATTTCAATTGGGCTTAGCTTGTGGGCAACAGATCTTTTTCTAATGCTTTGTCCGGGCATAATAAAAGTTCTTCCTATATATCTGTTTTTAATAAAACCCTCCCTGTATTTTATTCCAAGCTTGTGCGCAACCTGCATTGCAGAGGTTCTGCTGGTGTCTGGAACAGGAATCACAGCATCTATTTCAAGATGCGAGAATTCTTTTAAAATTTTTTCGCCCAAGTAGTCTCCCATCCTTAGCCTAGACTTATGAACCGAAATTGAATCAATAATAGAGTCGGGCCTAGAAAAATATACAAACTCAAACAAACACGGGGAGTGGCTAATTTTAGAAGAACAAACAGAGCTGTCAAGACCCCCGCTTTCAGATATGATTATAGCCTCACCGGGAGCAACGTCTCTTTCAAAGGTATAGCCAAGCGCGCTAAGAGCCGAGCTTTCTGAGGCAACCATGCGAGAACCCCCGCCGTTTTTTCCTAAAACCAAAGGGCGTATACCGTTATGGTCTCTAAAGGCAACAAGACCAACGCCGCCAACAATCATAGTTACAGCAAAACCCCCCTCACATCGTGAATAAACTTTTTTGAGCGCAGCGAAAACATGTTCATTTTTAAGGACATCAAATTTTGTTTGAGAAAGTTCAAAAGCAAAAAGGTTTAACAAAACCTCGGAATCTGATTTGGTGTTAAATTGGCAAAAATGTGTTTCTAACAAAAAATCCCTCATACTATCACTGTTTGTAAGGGTTCCGTTGTGAGCTAGCGCAACAGTTACGGGGTTTGTAGAGTAAAACGGCTGAGCTTCAGAAACATCTGAGCAGCCCGCCGTTGGATATCGTACGTGGCCAATTCCAATGTTTCCACCAAGACTTAATGATTCGTTGGTTTTAAAAACCTCAGTTACAACCCCCAGCTCTTTGTGCACAGACAGCCTATTGTTGTCCCACGTAGCTATGCCAGCAGCGTCTTGTCCGCGGTGTTGAACCTGAATGAGCGCATCATAAATTTCACCGGCGACATTTTTTTCAGGATGATATAGACCAATAATACCACACATATTATAGGTCCTTTAAAATTTTAGCAACTTCACCCAAATATAAAGACGGCATTAAAGACAGCAAAACATCCCTGTCCCTCTTTTTTAGATCGAGAGCATTAATCATTTTGACATAGGAGCTTTGATTTAGGGGTTTGCCGCGAGTAAGTTTTTTAATTTTATTATAAGCAGAGGCATCACCAGACTTTCTAAGGACGGTTTGTACGGCTTCAGCCAAAACACTCCAATTGTTTTCAAGCTCTTTTGCGGCTTGTTTTTTATTTGGGGCCAAACGAGATATTCCATTAACAAGGTTTTTATAAGAAAGAAGAGAGTGGGCAAACCCGACACCAATGTTTCTAAAAACGGTGCTACCACTTAGATCTCTTTGCATTCGCGACCTAGTAATTCTGGACGCAAGAAAGGTAAAGCTGTTATTAGCAACGTCTAGGTTTCCCTCTGCGTTTTCAAAAAAGATAGGATTAATTTTGTGCGGCATTGTGCTAGAACCAACTTCACCCAACCTATTTTTTTGAATAAAAATATTTCTACTTATATATAACCACATGTCGACAGAAAAGTCTGCAAAAATGTTGTTAAGTCGTACAAAGACATGAAGCAGCTCAGCTAACGAATCTCCGGGCTCAACCTGTGTTGTTATGGGGTTTTGTTCTAAGCCCAAACTTTTAATAAACTTTTTAGAAAAAGCGCTCCAGGAAACCTCTGGAAAGGCTATAGAGTGTGCAGCATATGTTCCGGTGGCTCCAGATAGTTTTGCCAAAAAAGAAACATTTTTTATATAATTAACCTGTCTTTCGGCGCGAGAAATAAACACAAAAAGTTCTTTGCCAAGCGTTGTGGTTGTAGCTGGCTGCCCGTGAGTTAAAGAAAGAAGGGACATAGTAGATGTTTTTTTTGCAACCTTTTTTAACTCTTTTAAAACAGCTTTAATATTGGGTAGCATGATTTTTTTTGTAGCATCTCTAACCATTAAAGAATAAGAAATGTTATTAATATCTTCTGAGGTGAGCCCGAAGTGTACCAGCGGACAAAGATCCTCTCTTCCAATTGATATAAGTTTTTGAGACACAAACTCAACAACGGCGTTTACATCGTGTTTTGTTTTAGATTCAACACGCTTTATTTGGTTAAAGTCTCTAGGAGAAAAGTTTTCATAAAGATCAGACAAAAAATTGACATCTTTTTTTCTTAAGGGCTTGTTGTTTTCAAACGACCTATGATTTAAAAGAGCAAAAAGGTATTTAGTTTCAACCAAGACCCTGTAGCGCACTAAAGCTTGCTCTGAAAAAAACGCGTCTAACTCAGAAACGGTTTTTTTGTATCTCCCATCAATTGGAGAAATGCTACTCACACTGAACCAAGGTTTAAAATCCTGTGAACCGCAATTGCACAATTACCAGGATCAAGAACCGTAAGAACCGGAGTTTTGCTAGGCATTTGTAGCGTTGAATGAATATTAATGCTCATATCAACCTTGTCTTTAAAGGGAGGACAGCCAAGGGTTGGCTTGTTGCAATTGGCGGCAACAAACCCCGACAGGGCGTTTGATCTGCCCGCAATAGTAACAAAGACAGCAGGGTCTTCTTTCTTGACAGATCTAATAATTTTCAAAACCCTTTCTGGGTTTTTATGAGCCGAAGCAGCATGAACTTCATGCCTGACGCCCAAATCATCCAAAACAGCAGTAATTTTATCTGCATGACTCTGATCAGAGGTTGAGCCCATTATTATAATGGCTTTCATAGTATTTCCTTTATGTTTTTTGTAATTCGTTCATTTATATTTTTAAGGTTTGGAAAAATAAATTTTTCTCCAGTAATTAATTCGTACAGCAATATATATCTTGCAGAAAGCTCTGCCACAAGCTCGCCGGGAGCGTCGGGAAGAACATCGTCATTGTAGGGGTCACAGTTTTTTGCAAACCAAAGACGTAAAAATTCTTTATCAATATTTTCAGGCTCTTGGCCGTTTGCAATTCTTTGTTTGTATGAGTCGCCAATCCAAAACCTGCTTGAGTCTGGAGTGTGGATTTCGTCAACAAATTTAATTATACCATCTTCTCCGCGACCAATCTCATATTTTGTGTCAACTAAAATTAATCCATTTTCTTTTGCCGTTTTCTGTCCAAACGCAAAAAGGTCTAAGCTCATTTTGGCTGCATGGTCATAGTCTTCTGCCGTCATTAAGCCCAGCTCAATTATTTCCTCTCTAGAAACAGGCCTATCATGAATTTTATCTTTTGTAGTTGGTGTTAACATCGGCACATCCAGCTTGTCGTTTTTCTTTAGCCCTCCAGGAAGAACATTCCCACAATATTCGCGATCTCCTCTATTGTAGACGGTCCACAAGGAGGTGTCAGTTGTTCCTGTGATATAGCCCCTAACAACAAACTCAACCTGAAAAACATCACATTTTTCTACAATAGAAACGTTTGGATCTGGTGTTGAAATTAGATGGTTTGGAAAAAGATTTTCGGTTTTTTTAAACCACCAAGCGCTAACAGAATTAAGCACGGCCCCCTTATAGGGAATGGCAGCCAAAACGCGATCAAAAGCGCTTTGCCTGTCTGTAGAAATCATTGCTACTTTTTTATCAAAAAAATATGCATCACGCACCTTGCCAACTTTTTTATTTGGGGCGTCAATGGTGGTATCCTGAATTGTATTATTCAGGTTTTCGTTAATTTCCTGATAATATTTCTTGTCAATATTCATGACACGCCTGTGAAACAGGGTTAGAAAAAATATGACTATTTAGGATTAAATCCACGTCTTTTTTAGGGGAATTTGAATTAATATTGATTTCCCAAACAACGCCCCTGTTAACAGACTGCAGATCTTTAAATCCAAAACGCTGTTTTAGCGTTTGTAGCAGGCTTTTTCCGTGAATGTCGTCAAGATTTCTTACAATAAACCTAAAGCTTTTCTCATTTTTTTTTATAGTTGTTACATATTCTTTGCTAGGATTAAAAAGAACGTCCGTTTTCAAAACCTCGCTAAGGTCAAAATTGTTTTTTGCCGATATTTCGTAATGGACATATTTACTAATTTTGACATCAAAACCAAGCTTGTTTATACATCTTTCAACAGAGATTGCCTCGTTATCCGCAATGATTGTGGAAACCAAAATTTCGGTATTGTTGTTTTTATCAAAATTTTTAACCTCAATTTTTTTTGCATTGTAGTGCAAGGCTTGATAGCTAAAAGGGTTGTCAGACTGGATATACTCTTTCATGCTTTTAAAGATGTCGTCCGCTTCCCCAGAAACAGATCTTTCCGGGTGAGGCATCATGGCCATTACATTGCCCGACACGTTACTTATGGCGGCTGCGTTGTTAAAAGAGCTGTTTGGGTTTGTCGGAAAATTTTTTGATACTTCACCGTTTTTGTCACAATATTGATAGGTTATAAGACTTTTTTCCTCTACCAGTTCCTGCATGTTTTTATCAACAACAAACCTTCCTTCGGCGTGAGCAATTGGAACACGCAAAACACCACCGCTCTTTTTAACAAAAGCAGATTTAGCGACCAGGCTTGGTTTAATATAACACCAGGTGTTGTAGTATCCGGTGCCAACAATTTTCTCGCCAACCATGCGCTTGTTATCCGCTAAAGCTAGAACCGTGTTAAAGCTTTCATTCCCAGGAACCATTCCAGACTCAACTAATATTTGAGCACCATTACAAATGCCTAGGACCGGCTTTCCCAACAAGGCTTGTGCCTTAATTTTATTGACAACGGGCTCAAGAGAAGCAATTATGCCCGAGCGAGAGCGATCTTCAAAAGAAAAACCTCCCAGAATAACATATCCTGCATAATCTTCTAATAAACAAGAGCGGTCGTTCCAAAAATGAGGCTTAGGATCAAAACCGCACCTCTTTAGAGTGTTAACGGTTTCGTTTTCTGTGTTAGATCCCGGAAACTGAATATATGCTATTGAATTATTTTTCATTTAAAAATACAGAGTTTGATTCATCTTTAATAGCTACGCCGATTTCTGTACAACTACCTTTTTCTAGCAAGTTCAAAACACGATTTTTTTCATTTGGGCTTACCATTATAACCAACCCAATACCCATGTTGAATGTTTGATATAGGTCTTCTTTGTTAATATCAAGAGAGTCGCCTAAAAATTCAAAAACCGGAATTTTTTTCCAAGAATTAATATTTACATCTAGAGAAAGGTTTTTAGGTAACACTCGCGGAACATTGTCTACGAGGCCTCCTCCGGTAATATGGGCAAGGCTTTTGATATCAACACTGTTTTGCACAAAACCTTCAATGAGCGTGCTATAATTTGTATGGGGGGCTAACAAACAATTGCCAACCGTTGTGGTGTGTCCCGGCAAAAAATCATCAACCGATAGACCCATTGACTCAAAAATTAGTTTGCGTGCAAGAGAATATCCGTTAGTATGGAGCCCATTTGAATGAACACCGATAGCAATATCGCCATCTTGAACCCTAGAGCCGTCTATAATTTTTTCTTTTTCAACAACACCCGTTGCTATGCCCACTAAATCATATTCGTTCGCATGATAGGTGCCAGGCATTTCTGCCGTTTCGCCGCCAACAAGAGCAACGCCATGTTTTTTACACTCCACAGCAACGCTTTTAATTATTTCTGCAACAACCCCTTTTTCTAGACTGCTACCAGCAACATAGTCAAGAAAGGTTAGTGGTTTTGCGCCTGTAGCAGCAACATCATTGCAACATGCGCTTACAAGATCGTGTCCAATATATTTAAAGTTGTTTGCTTTTTGAGCAACAGACATTTTTGTTCCAACCCCATCAATGCTTTGTACTAAAACAGGGTCCCTAAATTCTTTAAGCATGTCTTTGAGGGAATACATTGAACCAAACCCCCCAATTGAAGACAACACATTCTTATTGAACGTTTCTTGAATTTTGTTTTTTGACATAGAGATGACATCGTCAGCTTTTGCAATATCAACGCCAGCGTCTTTGTAGGTAATTTTTTTCTTCATTGTTGAAGCCTTTCCCTTAACGAGTTTTTCCAAATACTTTTTGTTGAGCATACTTCGATGTCAATATGCCCATCAAAGATAATTTTGTTTGTATTGTTGGTTGCTCCAATTTTATTAAAAGAAACATTGTTTTTTTCTAACACTTGCTGAAAGCGCAACGAGTTTTGTTGTTTAACTTCTACAACAAATGATAAATTTTCGCTAAAAAGCAGTTCCTTTTTAATAGGCTTAACCAAACACCCAATTGAATTTTTAAAACACATTTTTGAAACGGTTGCCGCCAAACCTCCCAGCCCAGAATAGCTACAAGACTCTAACAGAGATAGGGCATTTGCTTTCAAAAGCATGTTTAGGGTGTCGCTATACTTAGAAACATCGATTTTACCAATTTTGGTATTTTTGACCCCCATAACTTTGCAGACCAAGCTACCGCCTAGCATAGAATGTTGAGAGCCAACATGATAAATAACAGAATTTTTGTGTTGAAAGTTGTTGTTTAACAAACTCTTTTTTGTTGTTTTACCAAAACAACCAATCATGGGGCTAGAAGGGACAGCCCTACTGCCGCTTTGATTATAAAAACTGACATTGCCTGCAACAATCGGGAGGTTGTTAAGATCGCTAAACCTCAACTGATCACAGGTCTCTTGAATAGAAAGACAGCTTTGAGCAAACTGCCACATTTGTTCTGGTTTTTCAGGGTTTCCAAAACAAAGACAATCTGTAATGGCTATTGGCACAGCGCCAACCGATACAGTGCGGGCACAAGCTTCAAGCAGTGCATATTGAGCAACTAAAAAAGGATCAATTTTTCCAAGAGACGGATTGTGAGCAAGGGTTGCAGAAAAACAATCCCCCTTTATTTCTTTAGGAAATTTTTCTGAATCAAAAGGAGCTATAACACCCGCATTTGATTGGCCTCTTTCAAGCAAAACCCTTCCTTGAACATTTTTATCATAACATTCATAAACCGACTCTCGAGAAGCAACGTTTTCATGGCCTAAAATTTTTAGCAAAACGTCACTATAATTTACATTTTTTGGGATAGGGTTGTTAACAACTGAAAGCTCTTTTTTCTTCATGGGCCTATCATAAACAAACCCTTCATTTATTTTTTCAATAGGGCCATCCACCAGCTTTTTATTTCCAGAAAAAACTGTATAGTGTTTTTCTTTAACAATTTTACCAACCACACTTGCTTTGGCGCCCATAGATACGTTAGGAAAGTCAAATTTTTCATTATAGTGCTGTAATATTTTTGGTGTCAAAGTCGGAGGACAAGACCACATAAACCGCTCTTGGGTTTCAGAGCACAAAATAATGTGACCGTCTAGTTCTGGCATACTGGTATGTATTTTATCTACCCACACCTCTGCCCCCAAGCCTGCGGCATCAGCCAGCTCTATGCTTGCACAGGCAACGCCGCCAGCGCCCAAGTCTTTAAACCCAACCTTGTCTATTAGGTTTTTTTCTTCTAAATACTCAAACAAAGAGTAGGTGGATTTTAAAATGTGTCTTTCTAAAAAGGCATTAGGCTCTTGAACGGCACCCTTGTTTTGTTGTTTTTTTTCTTCTTCAAGCTCAAGAGAGGCAAAGCTTGCGCCACCAAAACCGCTATTGTCAGTAGGCTTTCCAATCAATATTAAATCGTAACCCTCGGAATTTTTTGGAGACCTAGAACGAAGAACATTTTTTTCTTTTACTATTCCTGCAGTAAGCACTGTTACGAGACAGTTTTCATTATATTCTTCATCAAAATATAAATCACCACATATATTTGGTATTCCTAGCGGGTTTCCATACCCAGCAATGCCAGAAACAACTCCATCATAAATCCACTTAGTTTTGTTTCTGTTAATATCGCCAAAACGCAAGCTGTCACCAAGGGCCATTACTTCTGCTCCCATACAACAAACATCTCTTACGTTTCCACCAATTCCAGTAGCAGCGCCTTCATATGGAACAATTTGGCTTGGGTGGTTGTGTGATTCATGACTAACTACAAGCCCATACCTTTCTCCATTTTTATCAACAGCCAGAGACACCACTCCGGCATCGTCTTTAGCTCCTAAAATAACATCGCGACCATCGGTGGTAAAATGTTTGATATGATTTTTACTGCTTTTGTATGAGCTATGTTCAGACCCTTGAATTGAAAAAAGTATTAGCTCTGTGAGCGTTGCGGGTCTTTCTAAAAATTCAAACTGAATTTTTTTTACTTCATCGGTGCTTAGAGGAATATTTAAAGACTTGAGCTGACTAGCTATCTCAAAATCGTTGCTAGAAGAAAAATCAATAGTATCCCAACTAGCGAAGCTGCTCATTATATTTTAAAAGTTTGGTTTCGATCGGGACCATAGGAAACTAAAGAAATTGTTACACCCGAAATTTCTTCGATTTTTTTTATAAAGTTTTTTAGTTCTTTGGGGCACTGATCCAAGCTCTCTATTGTGTTTGGCAACGACTCCCAGCCGGGAAGCGTTTCATAGACAGGATTGATATTTCGAAAGTTTTCAATGTCTGAGGGAACACCCGGAAAAGACTTGTTGTTTATTTGATATCCAACACACAGCTTTATTTTTTTTAGACCGCTTAAAACATCTACTTTTGTCAGAATAATTTCAGAAAAATTATTAAGCTGGTTTGCATATTTCAGTTGGACCAAGTCAATCCAACCAATTCGCCTTGCTCTTCCTGTTGTGGTTCCATATTCTTGGCCAACGTCGCGAATTTTATCTTCAAGCCTTCCTTTAATTTCTGTAGGAAACGGACCTCTACCAACATATGTTAGGTATGCTTTTGCAATCCCAACAATTTTTTTAGAACCATTATTAAGACCAATGCCGGCACCAGCCTCTACTTGACCAGCGATAGTGTTGCTGCTTGTGGTGTAGGGGTACAGTCCGTGATCAACATCAAGACATGCGCCCTGAGCCCCCTCAAACATTAGTTGTTTATTATTTTTTAAAGCGGTAGACAGCTCCTCCGTAATATTAGCAACGTAGGGAGAAAGCGTTTCTCCATAGGAAAGGAACTCTTCCATTATATTTTCAAAAGTATGTTCAAATTTTTCATTAAACACGTTTTCGACTAACAGCTTGTTAAATGCAAAAGATTTTTTTAGGCGCATTTCAAAAAGCTCTTTATTTAAAAGGTCGGCTATTCTTAGACCGTGCCTATAAAGCTTGTCTGCATAAACCGGAGCAATACCAGATCGAGTGCTCCCTGCTGCCAGCTTGTTTTGGAAGCTTGTTAGATGATAGTCTATATCTACGTGATATGGCATAATAAGGTGAGCCTTGTCGCTTATTAAAAGATTTGTAGACAAGCCCTCCTTTTTTAACATATTTAATTCTTTTATTAATACGCGAGGATCAACAACAACGCCACTCCCAATTACAAGCTTACAATCTTTATGTAAGATGCCAGACGGTATAAGATGGAGCTTTACTGTTTTGTCATCAAGAATGATTGTATGTCCAGCGTTGTTTCCGCCTTGAAATCGAACAATGTAGTCAGCGCGTGCAGCAAAATAGTCGGTAACCTTACCTTTACCTTCGTCGCCCCACTGAGCACCAATTACTATAACAATATTGCTCTTATTTTTTTGCACTTTTTGATGTTAATGATAAAGTGTAATTTATACCGTGTCAGATTTATACCAAAAGAATAGTTTAAAAATTTTATTATTTATTGCAACCTACTTCGTTTGCGGGTGTGCGACTGTCGGCGCAGTTTTGGTTCCGCTCGAATCAATTGATCCGCCAAAAGGAAAATATGGAGTTGGAACACAGGTATATTTTTGGACAGACACAAGCAGAAGCGAGGTTTATACAACCGACCCAACCGACCTTAGAGAGTTGATGGTTCAAATATGGTATCCTGTAGAAAAAAGAGAAGGATACCAAAATGCTGCGCACGTAACTTTTCCTAAAAAAGCCATTGGCAGTATTGTAAAAACAGCAGGACTACCAAGAAGCTTTGGTGATCATGGAACCAGGCTGGTGTCAAACAGCATATCTGGTTTGACACCAATTCAAAACAAACAATTTCCATTAGTATTGTTTTCTCATGGAGATGGGGGCTTGCTAAACCAAAACACATCTCAAATTGAAGAGCTGGTAAGCAATGGGTATGTTGTTATTGCGTGTAATCACACTTACAACGCAAGCATATCTTTTGATAAAGACGGCAAAAAAATTATGTATAAACAAAATGTTAGCTGGAACGAACAAGCACAATACCATAAAAAATATTATACAAACTTATTAATTAATTATAGATACCAAGATTTGGCGTTTTTGCTTAAACAGCTTAAAAAAGATGTGTTTTCTGATGGAGAAAAAAACCCCTTTAAAAAAATAATAGATTTCGACAATGTTGGTGCAATGGGGCACTCAATGGGGGGAGGAACAACATACGTTGGTTTGCTAAAAGATCAAAACATAAAAGCAGGAATAGCTTTTGATGGTTGGTTTTTTGGATTGTTAGATAAAGAGGCTGTAACAAATACTAGAAAACCATTTTTGCATATTGGGCAAGAACAGTTTTTAAATGATAATATACCAGGAGATATAAACGACTCAGAAGAAGGAAAAAGAAATTTTGTCATCTATCAAAAAATGCTCAAGAACAATAAAGAATCTTATGGGGTTTATATTAAAGAGAGCCTTCATTATACATTTACAGATTTGAAATTAATATATAGGCAAGGGGCACCCCTTTCTTTGCCACTAAAAAACTTAGGACCCGTTGATAAAAAAATAGTAGACAACGTAATGGATACTATGGTCTTAGATTTTTTCAACTATTCTCTTAAAAATAAGCAATTCGATTTCTCCGCATATGATACATACGGCGGGAAAGTGATTTATAAACAGCACCCATAACACCTTAACTTCCGCTTGTTTTTTTGGGGGGTTTTTCAAAAAAACATTCAAAAAATAAATTAACAAAAAACTATTGACATCTACGGAAACTATCAGCAATTTAGTTGGAATTGCAATCGAAAGGGTACGGACCCTTTGGTTGCTTTGTATATATACAGTATAATTTATACATATATATATATGGGTAAGAAATAAAAATGATAAAGAATAACAAACAAAATTTGTATATAAAAACTCATTTGGAGGTAGAATAATGAGAAAACTACGTATGTTAATTGCGCTGGTTCTCCTACCAACAATGATGTTTGCTCAATCAACAACTGCTAAGTTAGCAGGTGTTGTTGCAGATGCTGATGGAAACCCATTAGTTGGAGCAAATGTTGTGGTTGAAGGATCGAACCTTGGTGCAGCTACCGATGAATTAGGTAGATACTATATTCTTGACGTTCCTGTAGGCACATATGACCTAAGAGCCGAATATATTGGTTACACAACTGTGATTGAAGCAGGGGTTAAAACATCAGTTGGTTTTACTACATCTGTCGATTTTAATCTTGATGTTGCAGCGGTGGCCGGTCAAGCGGTTACAGTGACTAGAGAAAGACCATTAATTAATCCAAACGCTACAAATACAACTCGAGTAGTAGATAAAGAGTTGATTGATGCGTTTGCTGTAAGAGGTGTTGCAAACATTGTAAACTTACAAACAGGTGTTGTAAACGGATACTTCCGTGGAAGTAGAAGTGGAGACAGTCGTTATTATGTTGACGGTGTTCCTGTAAAAGATGTTTATGGTGGAGGTAACCTATTAAACGGAAACTCACAAGCAGCATTACAAGAAATATCAGTACAGACTGGTGGCTTCTCTGCTGAATATGGTGGAGCCAATGGTGGTATTGTAAATATTACCACTAAGACAGGTGGTTCAGCTTGGTCATCAAGAGTTGGAGTTGAAACTTCAATTGGATCAGACCCTGGCACGGACCCAGACAAGCTTTACACTGATGGTTATGAAAATATTAATTTCGACTTTGGTGGACCAATTAGTGACAATATTAAAGTATATTTATCTGTTGAAAGCAGAAACAAAGGTGGAGACGTATCACACAGCTATTATCCTGTTATGGATGCTACTCCAATGCAAGACGCACCGCCAGCTGAATATTACAGCGACGGATCAGATGGTCTTGTATATGCCACAGATGCAAACGGAAACAAAATTCACCATATTGAAACCGTTGTTAGAAACAACGCTACAACAGAACAGCTTTTAGCTGATCCAAACTTTGTAGCAAACGACACAACTTATGTTGTATATAGTAATTATAGACGCATGTACGGGCAACAGCCTCAAGATGATAACGAAAGAATTACTATTAATGGTAATATGACAATGGATTTTGGTCCATTGCGTTTAAAATTTGGTACCCAAGCATATGAATATGAAGGTCATAGCTATAGCTGGAGCAGAGTTTATGGAGGAACAGACGGTTCATACATAAATGAAGCAGACTTTCAAATGGGATATGTAAACGCTAGATATACTATTAGTCCTTTATCTTACATTAAAGCATCATTATCACAACAGAGCTACGAAAGCACAACTGGTAATGAAAATTATTTAGAAGATATTGAAGCTTATGGTAGAAGAACTAAGGCGTGGGGATCACCAAACTATTATAAAAGAGACAACTACTTTAACCCAATTTCACCAGATGAATTTTTTGGTGTTTCAGGTTATGGTACTCAAACAACAAGCTATAATACTAGAAAAACTGTAACAAACACAATCAGCTTTGACTATACAAACCAGTTAGGTTATAATGAGTTTAAGCTTGGAGCTTCAATTGACAACCATGAAATTACAAGATATGGTTTAACAGCTTCTGGTGTAGCGAGAGCTATTTCTCAGGTTGATACAAACCTTGACGGTGTAGCATCAGACCAAGAAATCTTAGACGCAGGAAGCACGATTGAAGACTGGAAGTTTATTAACTACAGAGCTTTATATGTTACAAATCTAGGATATAATATTTATGGCGATGAATGGAGCGGTACATATAATCAAGACGATCATATGTTAGCGCCAGCAGAGCCTACACAATCACGTTTTTATGTTCAAGACAAGCTTGAATTTAACGATGTGGTTGTACAATTAGGATTATCATTTGAAACTATTGATACGGGCGCTATGGCTCCTGACTCAGATGGCGACGGATATGGTGATTCTGATGGTTTTAACAATTTATATTTTAATAGACAGCGTGTAAATAGAAACGGTGACGGACAAGGTAATTACGTCTGGAAAAAAGTTAAGAAAGAAACAGCTACTCACCCTAGAGTAGGTGTATCCTTCCCTGTTTCAGATCGTACTGTTTTCCGTGCAAACTATGGTACACATTGGCAATCAGTTCCAATGTCATACCTATATCTTTCAGACTCACAGCTATCAGCTGATATTTTAGCTGGTAACGCTACAGCGTCTGAGAACCCTGCACTAAAACCTGAAAGATCTACTCAATATGAAATTGGTATTGAGCAGAGAGTTGGAGCGTTTGCTTCAGTGAAGGTTGAAGGGTTTTACAAGGAAAGTAAAGACTATTTAACACTAGCTAATCGTACAGAAGCATTCACTAACACAGGTGGTGCTGACACTCAACAAAACTGGGCACAATACCAAAATGGAGACGTTATGGTATCTCAGGGTTTAACTACAAACTTTGAAATGCGCAGAACAAGAGGTTTGTACGCACAAGCAAATTATACATATTCAGAAGCTAGAGGTACTGGATCTTATGGAGACCAAAACTTCTATATTACTTGGATTGGTACAGATGACGGTTATCCAAAAGCAATGAACTTGCTTGACTATGACCAAACACATACAGCAAATGTAATCTTAGACTGGAGATCACCTGATGCTACAGGCGCTCTTGCAAACACTGGATTTAATGCTGTAATGAGTTTTGGTAGTGGTACACGATTTACGCCATCACAAATCTATAGTACAGTTTTTGAAAATAGATGGGAATTTCCAGAAGGCCCTGTAAACTCAGGTACTATGCCAACCTACACGAACCTTGATTTGCGTGTTGATAGAGCAATTAACCTGGGGGGAGTAACAGCAAATGCTTATATATCTATATTTAATGCTCTAGACTCTGAGCAAGTTAATGCTGTTTATAATGGAACTGGTAACGTAGCCGAAGATGGCTGGGTTGCTACTGAAAGTGGGCAACAATGGCTTGCCAATAGATTAGCTCAAAACCCTGATGTAGATGCTGCGGCTATGTACGAGGATAACTTAGCGTTTCCTGGTAGATGGAACAGACCGCGTACAGTTAGGGTTGGTTTAAACATTAGTTTTTAATTAAATAAAAGGTAAAGAGGTATATATGAAAATCTTAAAGAATATTACCGTCTCTACATTAGTAGTGGTCATGCTATTGGTTTCGCTTGTAGATGCAAGAGAAACTAAAAAAGTATCAAACTTTAGCGGATCTAACTTTGTAGAGTCAAGCGGTACATTTGACGGAAATCGTATTTATGCTGATGTTACTAACAACGGTCTCTTTTTAGACTACCATGTTTCAGGTGATTCTGCACTAGAGTGGCCTAAGGGAACTGGTGTTCACTCAATCTTCCAATCTGCACTTTGGATGGGAGCTACGGTGAACGGTCAAATCAGAACAATTGTTGGTGATTACACACAAGACATGGGCCCAGGTCCATGGGGCGGTGATCCATTAGCTGCGGTTCATAGAATATATAAAGTAAACAAAAGCATGCTCGACGATCCGGCTAGCCATGATGATTTCCAGAATTGGCCAGTTGATTTCGGGGCACCGTGGGTCGATGTTGACGGTGACGGAGCTTATAGCCCGCTTCCAGGCGGAACTGATCACCCTGAGTTTATTGGCGACCAAGTATTATGGTTTGTTAGTAATGATGGAGACCCAGCTTATAAGCTTAATTTCGGAACATCACCACTAAATGTTGAAATTCAAACAACCATGTTTGGTTATGATAGAATTGATGCAATTGGTGACATGCTATTTGTTAAACAGTTAGTAGTAAATAAGGGTTCTGATGATTTAGTAGACACTTATATGGGTTTATGGTCAGATCCAGACCTTGGTAATGCGGGAGACGACCTTGTAGGTTGTAACGTAGACCTTGGTATGGGTTATGTTTGGAACGATGGACCAGATACATATTATGATAATCTAGATATTGGTACACCAGCGGCAGGATATGACTTCTTCCAAGGACCAATGGTTCCTTGTGATGATCCAACTGATACAGTTGAATGTCCAGCACAAGGTGCAAAAATGTTTGGAACTTATCATGCGGGCATGAAAAACCTAAAGATGTCATCATTTGCATTCTATATTAATGGAGATGCTACATATACAGACCCTGCTGACGAAACAGAAGGTTACTACTACCTTCAAGGCTTAAGAAAAGATGGAAGTGCGTATCCAAATGAAATCGCTGGAGATCTATATAATCAGAAATTCTGTTTTTATGGAGACCCTGCAGCAGATCATGGAACAACTAACCCTGTTGATGGTAATTATGCATCATCAGCGGATAGAAGATTCTTAATGAGTGTTGGGCCATTTACAATGGCAGCTGGAGATTCACAGGAAGTTGTGTTTGGAATATTCCACGCTGCGGGTGGAGATGCCCTATCATCAGTTTCTTATCTTGAACAAGTCGACCAACTTGCTCAGTCAGCTTATGATAATGATTTTGATTTACCAGACGCACCGGTTGCGCCTACTGTTGATTATACAGCATTTCAAGATGAAATTGTTATATCATGGTTAGGTAACGCCGAAGTTTATAACGAAAACAGTTTCTTCACAGATGAAAGCGGAAATACAACTAATTACCTTTTTGAAGGATATAATGTATACCAAGTTGAAACCGCAGATGGATCTGGTGCAAGCAAACGAGTTGCAACCTATGATGTTATTAATGGAGTAGAGGAAATTGTAGATACAGTTTTTGATACTAATTATAACGAATACATTGCTGTAACTACACAGCATGGTTCAGACTCAGGTTTAGCACGTTTTCATGTTGTAGATAAAGATGCGTTAAATGGTAATAGTAGATTAACAACAAATAGAAACTACTATTTTGCGGTTACAGCATATGGTTACAATGAATATGGTGTACCAAAAACATTTGAAAGTTCACCAAAATACTTTAGTGTTAGACCAGAAGTCCCTAATACTGTATCATATGGTGAAACAACAGCAAGTGTAGGTGATATGATGTTAGCTGACCACGACGGTCCAGCTCAAGGATACGTTGAGGTTCACATTGTGGATCCAATGAGTCTTACAGGAGACGCATATTCACTAACATTTGACAACAGTATGCCTGACGGCACAGCTGCAGTTAATTGGACTTTAACTAATACAACATCTGGCGACGTTCTAGAAGCAAACAACCCAGTAATGGGCGGTGTTAATGGAGTAACAGGAGTTAATGTTGGAGTAGGAGCAGCAAACATTTTTGACGGTTTCCAAGTACAGGTATTTGGACCTCAGGAAGACTTGGTTGCTGTTGAAGAGTGGGACCACGGATGGAAAGAAAATGAAGTATTGAGAGATAATTCAGTATCTTATCTTCCACCAAGTTTAGGTCGTACAGGTTATATAATTGAAAATCGTGCTGGTGAAGCTTATGCTCAGCCATATACACGTGACTTTGATAGATTTAATTACTGGGAGTCAGACGACATAGAGCTTGACTTTAGTACCCCATCTTTAGGTTGGGACTATCTATCAGAAGCAATTAATGCATATGTACCATTTAGTGCATACAGACATAATTTTGCCACAGGAAATAAAGAAGCTTTATTTGCTGGTTTTTGGGAAAGTGATGGTATTGCAGGTATGACAAATGATGGTGCTACATGGGCGGGTCCAGTTTATGGCGCTCCAGCTTGGGAACCAATTTATATGTTCGTTTCTTATGGCGGAAACCATTATGATCCTGCAAATGATGCACAATACATTGCAGATAATGATTTAACAACATCAGGTGGTTGTGGTTGGGGTTCATCAGGAACTTGTGACAATACAACAACAAGTGGTGCTGGCATTGGATATCCATATGTAACAGCCACAATGTTTACTGATTATTTAGGATCAGGAGTTTTACCAACTCAAGCGGGACACGCCTCATGGGGCAGTGGATTTACTTCAGCTAGTTCTGTTGTATTCCGTATGGCTAAACCTCTATCAGCGTTTGATACTTTCTCATTTTCAACAGATGGAATGGAAATGTTAGCAAACGACTACGATCCTGAAAGAATAACAGTATGGCCAAATCCATACTATGGTTATAACCCAGAAGAGCGCGATGCTCTAGATAGAAGGGTTATGTTTAGCCACCTTCCAACCGAAGGACCATCTACAATTAGAATTTTTGCATTAGATGGAACATTGGTTAGAACAATTAAGCACAATGATACAGGAACACAACATACATACTGGGACATGAAAAATAACTTTGAATTACCAGTAGCTAGTGGAATGTACATTGCGCACGTAGAGACTAACAGGGGTGAAAAAATACTCAAGTTAGCTGTAATTCAACCAGAACAACGTCTCGACGTTTACTAGGATAAGGAGAATATAAAAATGAAAAATACATTTAAAATCTTCCTTGGATGCGCAGTGTTAGCTTCTGCTCTTACCGCTGGTACGGTAAGATCACAGGGTACTGCTGGAGCAGCACAGCTTCTAATACCAGTTGGTACAGAAACAGTCGCTCTTAACGGGTCGAACGTTGGTACAGTAGCTGGAGTAGACGCATTATATACTAATGTAGCTGGTTTAGCTAGACACAACTCTGGTATTCAAGGAACAGTTTCAACTACCACATATATTGCAGATATTGATGTGATGTATGCAGGTATGGTTGTAGCAATGGGAGAAACAGGAACGTTTGGGATGACAATCAAATCATTAGATTTTGGTGAAATTCCTAAAACAACAGCGTTTGCACCTGAGGGTGATGGACAAACCTTTTCTCCAAGTTTTTTCACAGCAACCGCAGGATTTGCAAGAGCATTTTCTGATCGTGTTAATGTAGGTATTTCAGGAAAACTTATTTCTGAAACTATTGAAGAAACTTCTGCTACAGGTATGGCAGTTGATGTTGGAGTACAATATCGCTTCCCTAACCAACCATTAACATTGGGAGTTGCAATGAAAAACGTTGGAAGCAGAATGCACTATGATGGTATCAATTTAGATCAGGATATGGTTCCTGTAGACTCAGAGTCAGGCTCTGGTACAGAAACCTTCAGAATTATCGCTGACAATTTTGCTTTACCAGCTAGTTTAGATCTTTCTGCAACCTACACTTTAATCAACAATCTTGAATTAAGTGGAACGTTTACTAATCATTCATATCAAGCAAACACTATGGCAGTTGGTGCTAAGTACTCGCTTGGATCATCATGGTTTGGTGCATCAACAACAATGACTGTTGGAGATGACGATCAACCAACCGGTGTTTCTGACGCAGATTGGGATGAATGGAGTGGTACATTTTGGGGAGTCGCAATGGGAGCTGGAGTTTCAGTGCCTATCGGTGACTACATGATGCACGTTTCATATGCTTTAAGAACTGCAAATGAATACTTTGAAGATCAAAGTACTATGCAGGTTACGTTTGATTTCTAAAACTGTTCTAAATAGTTTAGAAAATGAAATAGTTAAAGGGCTCAGTAATGAGCCCTTTTTCGTTACTTAAATAATAAGTCTATATTTTCTTTTAAAAGTTTGGCAGGAATATTTTGTCCTAAAAAATATCTACCATCTTTATCATCAAAAAATATTTCCCAATGAAGATGTGCACCTTTGTCATTTTGCAATGCACCGCTTGATGTGCCAGTATTGCCTGAAAACCCTATAATATCCCCCTCTTTAACCAATGTGCCAGGTTTTATTGAGTCAGGTATTGATGACAAATGAGAGTATACGGTAATTGATCTATACTTTGATGTGATGGTGTAGCCATGATCAATTATTACAGACTTTCCCAGTAAAATGTAGTTATAAATATCCTCAGGAGTTTTACCTAGCTTTAATGAAGTTGCTAAAAAGCTATTATACGTATCAATATCTACATCTTCATGCATATTGTTGCTGCGAATTACAATTCCATCATATACAGCGCCTATAGGGTGGTTCAAGGGGGTTGAAAAATCAATTCCTAAATGATACCCAGACCTGTACTCTCTTTTAGCGTTAGGTAAAAGATTAAGGTAGGCTGGTACTACATACTCTTTAGCTGGAAGGCTTAATTTCACATTTAATTCATTGATGCGTAAAAATTTTTCTTCACCTTGATAAAATAAATACCCTGTTTTATCTATGCTTGAATCATCAAAAGTAAGGCTTGTTGTTGGCGTAGCACACGCGCTTAAAAATAAAGCTATAATTATTAATATTTTTTTATTTTTCATTTTTAATATTAATGACATAAGACACATTTTTATACATTAAACTAATTTTAGTAATTTTTTTGCTTTCATCTGTCCAAACGGTAATAACATCATTATCTAAAATTACTATATTAACGCGACTATCAACATCTTCTTTGTTTAGCTGCTTGATATCTAGGCGGTAAACCCTTTTTTCATTTATTTTTTCTGAAAATAGAAATCTAGCTTTTACGGCTAGGCTATCTAAAAGAAAAAAGCTATCAATCCATTCGTCTTCTGTGGCGGGGATGATATTTTTTATTAGCAATGTATACAAGAGGTTGTTATCCGAGAGATCCTGATTATTGTACTCTAGTTTTTCTTCAAGAATAGACGTTCCAAACCCAGCCGGTTTAATCACTATGTTTTTGCTACCTATTTCAATTGATATAATGTCTTTTAAAGCGAATAGCTTAAACTTTTCAGTTAGGCGATACTCAAGCGAAACAGTATGGGTAATAGTTTCTGTACTATACAGAGCTGTTAGGAGCAAGGCGACTATTTGTAAGTGCTTAATCAAGGTATTAGAATTGTAGAGGCTATATAAAAATATAATGCTACACCAATAATATCAATAGCAGTAGTAACAAAAGGGCCGGTAGAAATAGCTGGATCAAAATCAAGTTTTTTGAGAACGATTGGGACGCTTGCCCCAACAGCAGTTGCAATAGTCATAGAGCAAAAAATACTTAAACCCACGACCAAGCCTAAGTCTTTCATAGGAGCACCAGTAATTAACTCAGAAGCTGAGCCTACAACCAACCCATAAAGACCGCCCAACAAGGCGCCAACAACAATCTCTTTCATAATTAGCGAAAAAGTATTTGTTACATCTACTCTTCCCGTAGCAAGTCCGCGCACAACAATTGTTGATGATTGTGTGCCTACGTTCCCTCCAATTCCAATGATTACAGGAATAAATGCAGCCAATACAATAAGCTGTTCAAGTAAAGTATTAAAATAGCTAATGATAGAAGCAGCGCAAATACCTCCTATTAAACTTGCAAGAATCCATGGCGCTCTAGATTTAGCATTTTCAATAGGAGTTTTCAGAAGAATTTCTCTATCTTTACCAACTCCAGCCATTTGAAGAAAGTCTTCTGAGGCTTCTTCCCTAATGATATCCACAACATCATCGATTGTTACAATACCCAAAAACCTATTTTGTCTATTTACTACAGGAAGAGCTAAATAGTTGTACTGAGCAACTGTTTTGGCCACCTCTTCCTGATCTGTTTTTGTATTTGCAGCATGAATATCCTTAATCATAATATCTTTAAGTTTTTTATTGTTGCTTGATGTTACGAGCGTACGCAACGAAACAACGCCAACTAGCTTATCTTGATCATTTAAAACATATAAGTAAAAAATTTTGTCATTTTCCGGGAAAGACTGCAGTTTTTTAATACTTTCTTTAACTGTAGTATTTTGATTAAGCGTAAATGTTTCTTTTGTCATAATACTACCCGCACTGTCATCCGGGTAAGACATTATTTCTTCTACCTCTTCCTTGTCGTCAATTTCAATCTTTGTGAGAATCTCTTTTTGTTTATTTTCTCGAAACATGCTAATAATTGTAGCCTGATCATTTGTATCTAAGTACCTAAAAATTTTTGATATATTAAGGGCACTTTCCTTTATTAAAACATTTTCAATCAGCGCTTCATCTAACTCTTCAAGCAGTCTCGCCTTATGAAGCGAGGTTGGGCACAAAGAAAAAATAGTCTTTTGTTCAAACTGATTAAAACTCCTCATTATTTGTGCAACATCAGCTTGGTGGGTTTTACGTAAAATTTTAGTTAGATTTGAGTGTGCATTTCTTCTAAGAAGACGTTGCATGGTTCTTCTTAATAAGGAAATCTCTGTGGAAAATATAGCTTTTTTCATTGTATTGGAATTTCTATAAATTAACTCTACTTTATAACATATTAAAGTGTAAGTAAATGGCAAAAATTACAAAACAAAGTGAAAATTTTTCTAAATGGTATACCGACGTAATACTGGATACGGATTTAGCAGACTACGGTCCCGTAAAAGGAACTATGGTTGTAAAGCCATATGGTTTTGCGCTATGGACCAACATTAGAGACGCTTTAAACAAAATGATAGAAGATACGGGACACGAAAACGCCTACTTCCCTTTATTTATTCCAAAAAGTTTTTTAGAAAAAGAAGCCAAGCACGTAGAAGGATTTGCCAAGGAATGTGCAGTAGTTACACATTCAAAGTTGATAGCTGAAGACGGTAGTTTACAAGTAGATCCTGCATCAAAGCTTGAAGAAGAAATAATAGTTAGACCAACTTCAGAAACTATTATATGGCACATGTTTAAAAAATGGATTACATCATATAGGGATCTTCCGTTAAAAGTAAATCAGTGGGCTAACGTAGTAAGGTGGGAAATGAGAACAAGACTCTTTTTAAGAACATCAGAGTTCTTATGGCAAGAGGGACATACCGCACACGCAACCAAAGAAGAGGCAATGCAAGAAACTTTAGACATTGTCGAAGTATATCGCACGTTGTTTGAAGAATATTTAGCTATACCAACAATCATTG